>ERZ795060.5-NODE-5-length-285452-cov-40.234400_pt1 | contig 285452 bp, 226 predicted proteins | sample MGYA00375144_ERZ795060 | MGnify/ENA primary metagenome ERZ795060 (study PRJEB30189, sample SAMN05720157) | activated sludge metagenome | isolation source: anaerobic digester from wastewater treatment plant | place: Japan | collected 2015-05-15 ...
GTGTATCTAAACCTCTATTTTTAATATCCTCAGCATACTCGATAAAAACAACTTTCTTCTTCAAATAATGTATTGATGTTCCGGTACTTGGAATAAAAGTTCGTTTACAACTGCAACATCTGTACCTTTCTGTATATTTATACCTACCATGACGATAAAATTTTTGACTATTACAGTAAGGACAATGTGTAACTTCTAATACAGAAGAATAAAGATTAACAAGCCTTTTATCGTAAACTTTATATGACATTAGTAAAAATTTTTGCAAAAATAAAAATTTTCCACATTATTTTGTATCACAGAAAATTTTCTTTCAAATAACCAAGACTATCCAATAAAATACATAAACAACTATCCAAATTTTTTAATTTAACAAGAACACAAAAACCTATAGATTTTCCTCAAAATATCTTGTTACTAATCGCATAAGGTGTACTCTGTCGAGTCCTCGCACATTATGTTCGTGTTCGGGATATACAAAATAATCAACTAAGACTTTTTTTTCTATAGATTTTTGTAAAAAAGCAAGACTATGTTGCCATACAACAACAGGATCCTGTGCTCCATGAATAATTAGGAGCCTGCCTTTTAGATTTTCTACTTTTTCGAGAAGATTACTTTTTTTATATCCTTCAATATTATCTTTTGGATTTCCCATATATCTTTCTCCGTACATAACTTCGTAATACTCCCAATTTGTTACCGGACCTCCTGCAACTGCCACTTTAAAAATATCCGGATATGTTAATGCGAGATTGATTGTCATAAATCCTCCGTAGCTCCACCCGTGTACTCCTATTCTGTCCATGTCAATGTATCCAAGATTTTTAAGAAATTCTATACCGGTCATTTGGTCTCTTATTTCGTATTCTCCGCAATTTCCATAAATTACATTTTCAAATTCCAAACCTCTGTTAGCGGATCCTCTGTTATCGAGAGTAAAAACAACATATCCTTTCTGAGCCATGTAATAATCCCATCCAGCTGCCCCGCCCAACCATCTATTTGTGATAAGTTGTGCATGTGGACCTCCATATACATAAATAATCGCAGGATATTTTTTTGTTGGATCTAAGTCTGGAGGAGAAATTAATCTGTAATACAATTCTGTAATTCCATCATCAGCTTTGATAGTTCCTATTTCCATTTTAGCAAGATTAAAGTCTTTTAGTGGATTATCGGCAAGCAATACGGTGTTGATAAGTTTTCCTTTTGTATCAATAATATTTATTTGATTTGGAATTGTAGTACTGCTAAACTGATCAATAATGACTGAGCCGTCTTTTGATACTATTGCAATATGACTTCCGGCGTGTTTTGTAACTCTTAACATTGCTCCTGTTTCGATATTAACTCTATATATGTCAAAATCAATCGGAGTTTCTTTATTTGCTAGAATAATTATATCCTTACCATCTTCTGTAAATCCGTAAACTTCCTGCACTTCGAAATTTCCTTTAGTAACTTGACGAATTAAGTTTCCATCCGTATCATACAAATAAAGATGGGAATAATTATCTCTTCTGCTCTGCCATAAAAATTTATTTGGATCTTTCGGTAAAAAAATTCCCGGATGTAAGGGTTCTACATATTTTTCATTTTTTTCTTCAAATAAGGTTTTAACAAATTTACCGTCGGATACTCTATAGCAATTAAACTTCATGTGTTTTTGAGCTCTGTTTAAAACAGCAACATAGATAAACTTTTCATCAGGACTCCATGTTATATTTGTAAGATATTGATATTTTTCTCCTTCAGTTTCAAGGTATATTGTTTTTTTGTTTTTAATATCATAAATGCCAACAGAAATTATTTCACTTTCCATTCCTGCCATCGGATATTTTATATTTTTAAGAGTAGCGATTCGCGTCGAAGTATTAACTAAAGGATAATCAGTAACATTACTCTCATCCTTTTTATAAAATGCTAAATATGAACCTTTTGGTGACCAGAAAGTTCCTTTAGAAATGCCAAATTCATTTCTTGATACAGTTTGACCGTAAACAATGTTTTGGTCTCTTTCGTTACTAACTTGAAAAACTTCGCCTTTTTCATTAATGATATTAAGATTGTTTCCTATTGTATAGGCTATCATCCCGTTTTCAGCACAAAAATCAGCATTTTCTACATCATCAGATACTTTAATAAATTTCAGAACAGATTTTGTTTTAAGGTCTATTTCAATAACGTTATTTCCAGGAAATAATCTAATTTTATTGTTATCAATCCATTCATAAGTCTTTAAAGAACTTAATTCTTCAATATTCTTTGCTTGCAAGATTCTATTTAATTCATCAAGCGTGAGTAAAACATTTTCTTTTTTTAAATCATAACTTAAAGCTAACAGAGAATTATTTTCAATTTTTGAAAATTCTTTTGAATCGGGTCTAAGTCCAAGTCCTCTAATAGTTTTTGGATAGTATTGTCTCCATACTCCTACTACGGCATCTTCAATTGTTAATTCTTTTTTTTCCTGAGAGTATAATCCAAAAACACTAAATAATGCAATTAAAACAATTAAAAGTAAAGTTCTCATATTTTTTAATTTTAAAATTTTTAATTTTACAGCCTGACAAATATAAGATTAATGATTAAAAAATTAAACCACTTCTTTTTTTTTACTTTATTAATACTTTGGTCTTGTCATAACAATATGCAAGATCAGCAGAAGCATGATGATGTAAAAAATATAACAATAGATACAAATATTATTGATGATAATATTCCTGAAAAAATAAATAAAACGGAACAATATCTTAATTCTATTGGTTTGGTAAATATTAAAGATTCAATCCCTGAAATTATTGTTGAATTGAAATATTCTTCGGAAGATAATTTTTTGGGTTTTAGTTTTTATGGTGAATTAAAAAATGCTTTTGTTCAGCCTGAATGTTTTAAAAAGTTAAAAGCCGCTTACAAATTACTTCAGGATACTATACCTGGTTATACTTTCATTATTTATGATGCAGTGCGAAGTATAGAGGCTCAACAAATAATGTGGGATTCCATAAAAGTTCCTGAAAAACAAAAATATTGGTATGTTGCTAATCCAAATAGAGGATCAATACACAACTACGGAATGGCTGTAGATATTACTCTAGCAGACCGGCAAGGAAAACCATTAGATATGGGAACAGGATTTGATTTTTTCGGAGAATTAGCTTTTCCAGACAAATCAGACTACTACTTAAAAATTGGAGAATTATCGACAGAACAATATAATAATAGAATGCTTTTATTGAATATTATGCGTCGTGCAGGATTTTACGTTTCTAAAACTGAATGGTGGCATTTCAATGCTACTTCATTAAACGATGCAAAACAAAGATTTATAATTTTCAGTGAGAAAAACATAACAACAGAATAAATATGATAATTAAGAATTTCAGTTTTGACGTTCAGGAAAACTGTAAGTTAATATTTGGTTTAAAATATACGTTGTTTGAAACCTTAACGGAAAATAAAAAAATATTCTTATTAACTGATTCAAATCTATACAAACTTTATCCCCAATTTTTCGAGAACTATGAGTACTGTTTTGTTATTGAGGCAGGAGAAGAATCCAAAAATCTGAACACTATTTCAGAAATTTTAAATGTATTCGAAGAAAAAAATGTAGATAAAGATTTCTATATAATTGGCTTTGGAGGAGGAGTCGTTTGTGATATAACTGGATTTGCAGCATCAATTTACCGCAGAGGTATCAAATGCGGATTAATTCCTACAAGTTTTTTGGCTCAAATAGATGCTGCACTTGGGGGCAAAAACGGCATCAACTTTAAAAATCTTAAAAACTACATTGGAACCATTCGCCAACCGGAGTTTGTTTTGATTGACCCTAAACTATTAAAAACATTAGACAAAGAAGAATTTTATTCCGGACTTGGTGAACTTATGAAGTATGCCATTATTGACGATTCTGAGTTTTTTGAGTTTGTATTTAACAATAAAGACAAAATTCTAAATTATGATTTTCAAACAATTGAATATGCAATAAAAAAATCTTGCGAAATCAAAATGGAAATTGTAAGCAAGGACCCCTTTGATAATGATTTTCGACATGTTTTAAATCTTGGTCATAGTTTCGGACATATTTACGAACTTAAAAATAATTTAAAACATGGTATAGCAGTTGTGCAAGGAATTTACCGTGCTACAGAGCTTTCTTTATTTTTGAATAAAATATCAGATTTCAATGCAAATAAAATCTTTTCTTTATTAAAAATTTACGATTTTGAAAATAAAAAGATTAAAATCCCTAATATTGAAAAACTAATTTTTACCGACAAAAAAAGTCAATCCAAAAACATTAAATTCATTCTGCCTGAAGAAATTGGACGCGTTTCAATCTGTGATGTGAATTTTGATCAAATCAAGGATTTCGTAAATTCAGAAATATACAGTTCTATAGGCTAAAATCAATAATAAACCGTTAAATCATCAGTATCAACTGTGATATTATTGTCTCCAGGAACAAAATCATACATTAAAGGCAGATCCTGCTTTTTCAAAAAAATTTCTTTTTTAGCTAAAGTTTTATTCTGATTTATCAATGTGTTTTCACAGTCATCAAGAACTTTTTCATAATTAATTTTTGACGAAACAATGTCATAAATATAGGTTTCCCAGTACTCACAAGGAATACCTTTATCAACAACTACTTTTGTCAGTCTGAATTCATCATTAATAAGTTGATAACAGTGATTATAATACCATTTAAGGGTCATACCTCCTGTGTGTGAAATGTAGATTTTATTATCTTCGATTACAATCCCGTCAAACGAATCGGAGAAATGCCCGTCAGACTTAGATTGTAATACAGGACCGTTAGCAGTTTTCCACAATTTCCATTTTCCGTCAATTTCTTTACAGATATATATAATTCTATTTAATCCTAAATCTCCTTCTATATCAGTATTAAAAACCAAAATTTTTTCATCAACTTTATCATTATCCAGATCACCCAAAACCTCAGTAAGTTTTGTGTAATTTTTTGGAATTACGAGGTCGCTGTATTTTTCATTATTATCTTTTTTTCCTTTGTTATGGCATGATAAAACTATGAATATAATGAATAAAATATATATATTATTTAGTTTCATAACGTAAATTATAAAATAATAATTAAATCAAAGATTTTATTCTCCAATAATTTTTACAAGAACCTTCTTGCGACGTTTACCATCAAATTCTCCGTAAAAAATTTGTTCCCATGGTCCAAAATCCAATTTGCCTTCGGTTACAGCAACAACAACTTCACGTCCCATTATTGTTCTTTTAAGATGTGCATCGGCATTATCTTCGTAAGTATTATGACGATATCTGTCGTAAGGTTTTTCAGGGGCAAGATGTTCTAACCATTCTTCAAAATCCTGGTGCAAGCCGGGCTCATCGTCATTTATAAAAACACTTGAAGTAATGTGCATAGCGTTAACCAAACAAAGTCCCTCCTGAATGCCGCTTTCATTAAGACATTGATTTACAAGTGGTGTAATGTTAATTAATTTTCTGCGTTGAGGTACTTCGAACCATAATATTTTTCTGTACGACTTCATTTATTTTTATTATTTATAATTTACCATCCAATTTATGTACGATTCAATTTTTGATTTTAATTCCCTTGTCTTATTTTCATACTCATCATAAGAATCTAACTTGTCCTTAACAGAAACATAAAACTTTATTTTCGGTTCAGTTCCTGAGGGACGCACTGTAATTTTTGTTCCGTCTTTAAGGTCGAATTGTAAAACGTCAGATTTTGGAAGGTTGATGTCATAGCGCAAATCACTTATCATATCAACTGATTTGGATTTCAAGAAATCATGAAGCATCACAACTTTTACGCTGTTTATTGTCTGAGGGGTACTATTTCGAAAGTTTTCCATCATCTGTTTTATTTCCTGAAGTCCTCTTATTCCGGTTTTGGTAATAGATTTCAAGCCTTCGAGATAATATCCGAACTTAACATAAATATCAATAAGCAAATCTTCAAGAGTCATATTTCTGTTTTTTGCCCATGAAGCAATTTCGGCTATTAAGGTACAAGACAAAACAGCATCTTTATCTCTTACAAAATCATCTACAAGATACCCGTAACTTTCTTCACCTCCACCAATAAATTTTAATTTTCCAAAGTTTTTCTCGATTAAATCAGCAATATATTTAAACCCTGTAAGAACATCAAAATACTTAACATTATAATATTTGGCCATTTCAGCCAATAAATCTGTAGTTACAATAGTTTTTACAATAAACTCTTTGCCGGTCAATTTATTCTGACGTTTCCATTCTTCGAGCAAGTACCAGGTTAGTATTGTTGCAGTTTGATTGCCATTCAAAGCAAGATAATCACCATTTTTTCTTCTAATCACTATTCCGAGTCTGTCTCCGTCTGGATCAGTTCCCATTACAATATCAGCATTTAATTCACGAGCCAGGTTTATTCCCATTTCAAGAGCTGAAATTTCCTCAGGATTTGGTGATTTTACTGTGGAAAAATTACCATCAGGAACGCCTTGTTCCTGAACAATGTTAACATTTTTAAACCCTGCTTTGGCAAGGGCTTTAGGCAATATTTTAACAGTACTACCGTGAATTGGCGTAAATACAATATTCAGGTTTGCTTTTTGAATTTCATCTTTATTCAATAAAATCTCTTTAATCCTATCTGTATATACCTCGTCAATTTCCTCGAGTATATATTCTACATTTTTAAGGCTTTCGTCAAATTTCACCTGTGATACATCAGATATATTACGAACCTCCTCAATTATTGCTTTATCGTGAGGATTGATTACCTGTCCACCATCTTGCCAATAAACTTTATAGCCATTATATTCTTTCGGATTGTGTGACGCTGTAATCATAACACCGGTATGACAACCTAAATATCGAATTGCAAATGATAATTCGGGTGTAGGCCTTAATTCCTTAAATAAATACACCTTAATCCCATTTGCAGAAAATACTGATGCCGTGATTTTTGCAAAAAACTCACTGTTATTTCTGCAATCATAAGAAATTACAGCTTTTATTTTTTGACCTGGGAAATTTTTTGACAGATAATTGGATAGACCTTGTGTAGCCATTCCTACAGTATATTTATTCATTCGGTTTGTTCCCACTCCCATTATTCCACGCAAGCCTCCTGTCCCAAATTCCAGATCCTGATAAAAAGATTCTATTAATTCCTGTGGATTATTTTCCATCAATCTCTTTACTTCGTTTCTTGTTTCATCGTCAAATATGCTGCTTTGCCAATATTCAGCCTTTTTTAATATTTTTTCTTCCATAATCAAAATGTTTTTGTAAAAATATGAATTTTTACTGAATTGTGGATTATAAAAATTGTAAATTAAAGCAAAATAATAAATAAATTCTTTCTATTTATCAAACCATTTATAAATCAAATCATCAATATCTTCTTCGGTATATGGTTTAGTAATATAGTCATTGCATCCTAACTCCATAGCTTGTCTTCGTTCATCAATCAATGCGTAGGCTGATTGTCCGAACACAAGCAGATTTTTATTGAACTCGCGAATATTCTTAATTACTTCAAAACCACTGAGCTGTGGCATTTTAATATCCAAAAAAATACAATCAATGTCATTATTATTCTTACAATAATTAAGTACATCCTCTCCATTGGTAAAAATCTCAATTTCTTTAGCAAATTTTTCAATATATTGTTTTAATAAAAAACTAGAAATCGGATCGTCTTCGGCTATAACAATTTTTAGATTTTTTATTTTCCCCATATTTATTTTATTAAAATTATTTTTTTTTATAATCTCTGATTTATTGATATTCTCACTACAATATTCAGCAGCTATCTTAACCTTAAACAAAGAACCTTCTCCAAAATTACTTTCAACAGTAATATCTCCACCTAACATTTGAGAATAAGATTTGGAGATTGCCAGACCAAGTCCCGAACCTTCATAATTCCGAGAATACTCTTGAGATCCCTGAACAAATCTTTCAAATATTTTGGTTTGAAGTTCTATGGGAATTCCTCTACCTGTGTCTTTAACATAAAATTCCATGGTTTTATTTCCTGTTATTGATCCAAATTCTATTCTACCTTTTTCTGTAAATTTTATGGCATTCCTTAAAAGATTTGAAATAATTGCGTTTAACTTGTACTTATCACTTTTGATGTTTTTAAAAGAATCGTTAATTAATGCCGGATATTTAAGCTCTAATCCTTTAACCTCTGCCATTGGCTTAAAAAAATAATAATTTTCCAATAATAACTGATTTACATCAAAATCTTCCAAATATAATGGCATCTGGCCGCTTTCAATTTTAGAAATAGCTATTATATCGTTAATTATTGCCAGCATTCTTTCGCCGCTTTTTTCGATCAAATCCAGAAATTCTTTTTGCTTTTCAGGCTTAACTTCTTTTTTTCTTAATAAAGACGCAAAACCCAGAATCCCATTCATCGGCGTACGAATTTCATGGCTCATGTTTGCGAGAAAAGCAGATTTTAATCGGTCGCTTTCTTCGGCTTTTTCCTTGGCTTTTATAAGTTCTTGTTCTGTAATTTTTCGATCTGTTATATCTCTTGTAACTCCATGTATTCCAATCAATTCCCCTTGAGAATTCAAATAAGGTGTAACAATTAATTCTCCCCATTTAGTATTACCATCTCTGCATTTATATTCTAATTCTACTCTTTCTGTATAATCAAAATTTTTATTAGGATTTTGTCTGTATTTTAAAAGTCCTTCATGCAAATATTTCTGTGCTAATATTGAAGATTCCATAGTAAATCTATCATCAATACTCTGCGATAAATATTCTTCAACAGAGAATCCAGTAAATTTTTTAATTGAAGGAGTTACAAACAAACTTTTACCCCTTGTATCCATCAACCACACTACATCTGTCATTTTTTCAGTTATACTGCGGTATTTTGTTTCGCTTTCAATAAGTTCTTTCTCAATTTTATTTCTTTTAACTAATTCGCACTTTAACTTTTGATTTTTGTTATATATGTATATGAAACTTATGTATAGAGCCCAAATTAATAAAATAATTAATATGGTTCTGAATATTTCCATATATAACATATTCCTCCAAATTTTTGCATCATAATCCATCGAAAATACATATATATCCCCATTTTTATTTTGAATTGGAATTAATACAGAAATCCATGAACCCCAGCGATCTGTGTTAATTTTTGTTATTTCTGGTGAATTTGTAATAAATACTTTATAATATGAACTATCAGCTTCTGTATATTCTTGCCCCGCAGGTGATTCATCATTCGAACCTACAGGTTCCGAATCAACAACAAAATATATTTTATTATCTCTTAATAAATATATGTATGCAAATCTGGCTCTTAAATTGAATTTTAGAATTTTGGCCAATGTATTTTTCAATTCAAAATATTCTTTGCGAACCGTATCTTGAGGTGTAGCGGACAAAGCAAATATTTTTTCACGTGGTAATAATTCAGATATTGTTAATGCATTTGTTAAAACAAATTCTTTTCTCTCCTTTTTAAATCTTTTAAAGCTATAACTAAAATAATAAATTCCACAAAGGAATATTAAAACCCCAATTATATTTATAAAAACAAATTGTTTTTTATTTTTGCTCAGAATTGGCACAATTTTTATAATTATGCTACGAAATTAAATAATATTTTAAAAAATAATGTCAAATTTTAATTTTTTGTTATGAAATCAACATTATCATTTTTTATCATTTGCTTGTTATTTTCAAGCTGCACCTTTCAAAAAAACACAATAACAAACGACGTCATTGTTAAACAAAAACAGGATATTTACAATTCCAACTCAACAGAAAATTTCAACGATCAAAATTCTATTGACTTTGATTTAATCAAAGCATCGTTTAAAATCTTTAAAGAACTTGCTTTAAATAATTCAGGCAAAAGTTTTTCTTTTTCTCCTGCATCTCTTAATCTTGCAATGGCAATGGTTTATGCAGGTGCAGCCGGAAGTACTGCCGAAGAATTTCAGAAAACATTTCACTTTGACAAAGAGTTAAGCAAGTTTCTACCCGGAATATATGATTATTACTCAAGCCTTTTAAGAATATCTGAAGATACATCTATGGAGTTTAAAATTGTCAATAAAATCTTCATTGAAAAAACTTATCCTTTAAATGAAAGTTATACTAGTAATATAGAGAAATTTTTTTACGGAAATTTCGAAAAGGTGGATTTCTTTAATGATTATCGCCAACAGGAAAAATATATTAACAAATATGTAACCGACTTTACCAAACAAAGAATCAAAAATTTACTACCAGAAGGAATTCTTAACGAAATGACAAAATTAGTTTTGATAAATGCCCTATATTTAAAATCTAATTGGAAATATTCATTTGATGAAGGTTTTACACGTGAAAAATTATTCTATGCAGATAGCGATAAATCATTAAAAAATGAATTTATGTCTCAAAGGAGACAAGGAGTTAAATATTATGCTGACCAAAAATTTCAGGTACTCGAAATGGAATATAAAACAGACAAATATTCAATGTTAATATTTTTACCACGCGATAGCAAAACTTCAAATATTACAGATAATTTTTTTACAGCCGAATATTATTTAAATGTTTGCAAATCAATACATTATGATAATGTTTATTATGAAATTCCAAAATTTAAAACTGAATCAAGTTTCAGTTTCAGATCTTTATTAGAAAAAATGGGAATGACTGAGTCTTTCAGTGATAATGCTGATTTTTCCGAAATAAGTCAAAATCGTGATGTTAAGATAAGCGAAATTTTGCAAAAAGTATTCTTTGAAATTGATGAAAAAGGTTCAGAAGCTGCTGCAGCTACTGCGGTTGTAATGGTACAGGTTTCTTCGGCAATGCCTTCTAATATTGAATATCAATTTTTTATAGCCAACAGACCTTTTATTTATATATTGAAAGAAAATACATTCAGTACTCCTCTATTTATGGGAGTTTATTGTGGAGAATAATTTCTTTCATTTTCTGACAATTATTTAATCTGAAATTCTATTTCTTTTTTATGAATTTAATTTATCCTGAATGTCTCTCATAGATGAGAAGACATCATTAGTCGAAATGTTGAATTTATTCACTTTTATTTCAAAAAAAACAGTAGCTTGCATAAAATTAAAATTTTACCGATAATGAAAAAAATATTGATAATAAACCTTTTATTCTTTTTAAGTTTTATTGGTTTCGCACAAAATCCAAAAATATATATTGCTTTTTTATGGCACATGCATCAACCTATTTATTGGCCAGGAGAAGACGTAGTTCAAACTGCAAATGCCGGACATTATGGATACAATCTCTGGGATATATTTATATCCAGGACAGGACCTTATACCGATTGGCCTAAAAATGCAGTCATTAAGGGCATAGATGCCGGTTTTGGTAACTTTGGTTCGCAGGTATCATTTTCAGGTAGTTTAATTGAAAATTTAAACCGTCTCGAAAGTCATGGTGTTGGTAATTTCAGTAATTGGAAATCTCACTGGAATTATATTAAAATGCAAAACACTTCGCTTGGAAATCCTCGCATGGATATGGTAGCCTTCGGGTATTATCATCCTTTAATGCCTTTAATTGACAATACTTCTATTATTAAGCAAATTCAATTACATAAAACAGCTTTTGCAAATAATTTTTCAGGCTCCTACTCTAAAGGAATGTTTCCTCCGGAAAATGCTTTTGCACTACATATCATTCCGGCATTAAAATCTGAGAACATAAATTGGGTAATGGTTGATAACATTCATTTCGATAGAACTTGCGAAGGATATCCTTTCAATACCGGCGGTAATCTATATGAACCAAACCAAGCCGACATTTTAAATCCAAATCCCAACGATTGGAAACAACTTAATAACCTATGGGCTCCTACACCTGTTTCAGCTGCTTGGGGACATCGTCCGCACTATGCAATATATATTAATCCAAATACAGGAACGGAACATAAAATAATAGTCGTCCCAACATCTCGATATTTAGGAAACGAAGACGGTATGGGAGGTTTTGGTGCTTTACAATACGAGAGTGTCATGAGCCAATTGGAATCATATAATACAGATCCCAACCACCCGATTTTAATTGTTTTACATCATGACGGAGATAATTACGGAGGGGGATCTGATTCGTATTACAATCACAACTTCAATAATTTTGTTGCATGGTTGCAATCTAATCCTAATAGATTTGTTTGTACAACAGTTAAAGATTATCTTGAGATGTTTCCCCCCAATCCAAATGATATAATTCATATAGAACCTGGTAGTTGGAGTGGTGCAGATAATGGAGATCCACAATTCAGGAAATGGCTTGGACCTCCCAATTCACAGGGATACAGCCCTGATCGTAATAGCTGGAGCATAATTACAGCAGCAACTAATATTGTAAAAACTGCCGAACAAATTAATCCTTCATCTCAAAATGTACAAAATGCGTGGAAATATTTATTACTAGGACAAACAAGTTGTTATTGGTACTGGGACTATGCCGAAAACGGAGTTTGGGATTCTCATCCAACCAGAGCTGCAAATATGGCAGTAGCACAAGTAAATTCAATAGTTCAGGGACAAAACGAAACCATGGGACCGGAAATATTTTTACCACAAAGGCATCCATATAATCCAGGAGGAAAAGAATTTAATGTTCAGCAAACTTCTGATGTAACAATTTGGACCTATGTATATGATTTCAGCGGACTTTCCCGAGTACATTTAAAGTACAGAATTGATAATGACGGTGTAAATTCGATGTTCACAAATCATAACGAAACCTATACTGGCGGTTCTGATGTGGGACAATGGCAAACTATTAACATGACAGGAATAAACATTCCATCACAAACAAATCCACAACCAACTTACAAAGCTCAAGAATTTTCTGCTGTAATAACCGGGCTTAATAATTTTCTGATAGATTATTACGTTGAAGCCGAAGATACAAAGGGAAATGTTAGCAGATCTATAATACAACATGTTTGGATCGGACAGGCAAGTTACGGAACTCAAACCGGTATAACATGGTCACCGGCGAATCCAAATTTGAATGATATAATTACAATAACCGTTAACGATGCAAGTTTTGGCGGGAAACTTCATTGGGGCGTAAATGGCTGGACACAACCTATTCAGGAATATTGGCCTGAAAACTCGTATTTGTTTAATAGCACCGGACCAGCCGTTCAATCTCCTATGAACGGACCTGCAAATAACAAATTAACTATTCAAATCGGACCGTTCAATAATCCTCAACAAATTGTCAATACCGTAAATTTTGTAATTAATTACGATAACAACTCCTGGGACAATAATAATGGTAATGATTATCACATAACTATCAGTCAAAGTAGCGGGGACAATTTGTTTGAAATAAATTTTGACGAATTAACAAATGCTTCTTTGTTCCCAAATCCTGTTGAAGATAAGTTTTTTATTCTTTTATCAGCAAAAAAAGAATGTTCTTATCCTGTTAAAATAATAGATATTACAGGGAAAACTCTTAAAGAATTTTACATTTCCAACAATATTGCAGAACAAGATATTTCTGAATTGAAACAGGGACTGTATTTTATTCTCATCTACAGCCCAAACGATGCTAAATTGATTACGTTAAAATTAATAAAAGAATAATTACAACACATCTTTTTTTATAATACTTTTTTTCAAAATTACTATTGAATTTTTGCCTTCATTAAAAATTAAATCCAGAATGCTGAGATTTGGGAAAAAATCAAATCTGTCACCAAAAACTTGCATATAATTTTTAGGCAAAAACTCAGGATCATTAAGTTCTTTAATTTTAGGATTTATTTTTTCTCTGAAATTATTTTCATGATTTTTTATAAAATCATCACTGTAAGACCAATTTGATTTTATTTCAAGAATCTTTAAACATTTTTCAAGAATACCACTGTTCAAGTCAATTAAATAATTGTACTGCCTATCAAATACAAAAGAAAATTCATCAATAAAAAAATCAAAGAAAGGAGAATTTTTATAGGCACTCAAAATAGCCCGATAATGCTGTTTTTGCCATGCATATGTATTATCAATTTTAACATTTTTTGTTAATGATTTTCCCGGCTTAACTATTGGGATACTCAAACTTAGTTTTCCGTTAGCAGTTAGGATTTCACAACGATTTCGGTAAGTTTGTCTGGGATAAGTTTCGTGAATGTCAATAATGATATTTTTATAAAGAATATATTTTGAAAAATATTGAATATTCCCAAAATATGCGGTAGAAAGTATGGCTTCCATTAAAACAAAACTTTTCCGATTATAAAATCTTCCGGAATAAATCCCCAAACTCGGGAATCCTGAGTGGAATAGCGATCATCACTTAAAACAAAAAAATAATTCTTCTCAAAAGTATAAGAATCAGCTTGAACGCCATCAATCAAAATTTTATTATAATCATAATATAATTCGTGATCCTCGTAATAGTCAATGATACGTTTGTATAGTGCGATGTTTCTGTAATTTAGTTTAACATCCATACCTTTATAAGGAATTAATACCGGTCCAAAATTGTCCTTGTTCCATGAAAAAAAATCACTATGAGGAAATGTTCCTCTATTATTAGTATTAGCAAGCAAAAAAACTTTCCTGATATTTAGAATTCCCTGAATTTTTGAAATTTCTTCAGCCACATTTTCATTACACCATACATTGCATGATTTTGCATCTGATAAAATTTCTAAAATTTTTACATCATAAGGCTTAAGAATTTTTCCAAAATCAACACTTTCTTTAAAGGTTATTCTATAACAGAAATACAATGGATCTGAAAACTCAAGATATTCATCATTTACATAAACCTTTGTATCTCTTATCGTTATAATTTCTCCAGGTTTTCCAACTACTCGCATTATTAGGTTTTCTCGATTTCGGAATTTTAAATCAAATAATTTAGGATCTTTAATTACAATTTCATCTTTATGATTTAATATTTTCTGAGCAGATGGTTTAAAAAAATTTAATATATAGTTTTTATTATTTAAATTCAGAATTATTACAGTTTTTGATTTATCAGAAAATGTTTTTGCTGAATAAATTCCGAATACTGAAAATAAAATCAATGTTAAAACACCGGCAGCAAAAAAAATATACAATAATTTTTTGTTTTTGAATTTTTTAACTTTCATTATGAGCAACTTTTAAAATTCTATTCCATCTAATCCGACCATATTCTTTATCTCTCGAAAACCATATCAACCATGCTTTGCCAACCACATGATCCTCTGGAACAAATCCCCAGAAACGCGAATCCGCAGAATTATGACGGTTATCTCCCACCATAAAATAATAATTCATTTTAAAAGTGTATTTGTTCGTCTCCTTACCATTTATAAAAATGTTACCATCTTTTACTTCTAATTTGTTGTGTTCGTAATATCCGATAATTCTTTCATATAAAGGAAGAATATCAAGTGTTAAATCTATTGTAGCTCCGGCTTTTGGAATATATAAAGGTCCGAACCAGTCTTCATTCCATTTATATCTTTCGTCGTGCGGAAAGATTCTGAAATATCTTTCACCTTTTTGACGTACTTCCTTAGTAACAGATTTGACCATTAACATCTGTTTAAATTTTTCTACATTTGGAGCAGTCAAAGGAATAATAAAATATCCACCTTCATTTCTTACATCAGATTTATAAATCCCATTTTCACGTAAAACCTTTTCTGGAATACCGGATCCATCAGTAATAACTCTGTAATTAAATTGTTTTGTTTGAATTTCTTTTTGTTTTTTCCCATTGATAAACACTTCTCCTTCTCTTATTTCAAGTGTATCTCCTGCAACAGCAACACATCTCTTGATATAATTTTCTCTTTTATCAATCGGACGAACAGTAATATCATAACATTCTAAAACTAATTTCCGGGCTAAAATATAGTAGTAATTATAATCTTTTTGTTTCTTGCCATTTCTGAAATATTTTTTGTCATAATCTTTAATGATTTCGGTGGCTTTATTTATCATTTCCGAATTGTGAGCAGCATTTGCTTCGGGATGAAAAATAGTATATGCAATTTGATAGTATTCTTGTTCTGATTTAATTTTGTTAGCTGCTAAGGAATCGCCTGTCATTATAATTTTTTGTTTATCAAATTCTTGTAAATAGAACATTGCTATTCTTACTATATCATAATAATCCTGAGCCTGATTCTGAACAACAACAGTATCACCGGTAGGATAGTTAAAAACTACCATGTCGTCACGTTGAACCGTACCCCATCCTACCATTCTGCGATATTCTGTTTGTATCCATGTTAAGTAAGAGGGAGTAGAACTCGTCAGAGGCAAAGTGTGATGAACAAATGGAAATGACAGCGGAGTCATCGGAACACGCGGTCCATAAGCTACTTTACTAACAAAAAGATAATCACCTATTAATAAAGTTTTCTCCATCGAAGAAGTTGGAATTGTAAATGCCTCAAAAAAGAATATTCTTATGAAGGAAGCAGCAATTACAGCAAAAATAATCGCGTCAACCCATTCAAGAGTTTTTCTTTTTAACTTGCTATATTCTTTATCTTTACGAGGTTTCCAAAATGCCCAACGCACTAATTTAGTGATATATATATCAAAAATTACCAATTCCAGCAATAACCACCAATAATTTTCGAGCCAGATTACCCATAAAATATACAGAACACTTACAATCGAAAACTTAACCCATTTATTCGACATTTTTTTTATAATAGGCATCTGTTTTAACATTTCTCTAAACTTAATCTTTTTACTGTTTCTCATAAATTAAATATTTAATAAGTCTCTCATTGAATAAATTCCGGTTTTACCATTAATAAATTCTGCTGCCATTAAAGCTCCGAAAGCAAAACCTCTCCGACTTTTTGCTGAATGCTGTAAAATAATCACATCTTCGGGACTTTCCCAAATAATTTTGTGATCTCCAAAAACATCCCCTATCCTTTCTGATTTAATTGAAATATAATTTTCATCCCGGGTTTCGTTTTCTGATAACTTCCATCCATTAAATCTTTGATTATTATTTATAATTGCTTCGGCAAGATTTATAGCTGTTCCGCTTGGTTTATCCAGCTTACCTGTATGATGGGTTTCCTCAATTTTTATTTTGTATGTCGGATATTTCTCAAGTATTTTAGCGAGATTTTCAGTAATTGAGATAAAAGCATTTACTCCGATGCTAAAATTGGAAGCCTTAAAAAATGCTGTTCTGTTTTTATCGCAAAGAGTTTGAATTCGTTCATAATTTGGAGTCCATCCGGTAGTTCCGGTTACAACAGAAATGCCATTTTCAAGACACTTAATTATATTGGATTCGGCAGAAGCAGGTATAGTAAATTCTATTGCTACATCAACGATTTTACGTAATTCAGAAAAACTTCCATTTTGTTTATCTATATCAATTATTTCCACAATATTATGTCTCATTTCAAGGGCAAGTCTTTCTATTTCTTTCCCCATTTTCCCATATCCGATGATTGCAATATTCATAAATATTATTTCAATATTATTGAACTCGTAAAATTACAAAAATATTGTTTGATTTTAAAATTTTAGTTTTTTATTAAAACAAGAATCATTGGTAAATAATTATTTTTCGAAAATGACATTAAAATTAATCTTAGAATATGTATTTATTCAATATAATTAAACTCTGGAATTTAGAAAATTACAGCCGAAAACAATTTTTTATCTAATAGAAATTTAAATTAGTTATATTCTGGCGAATGCTAGAAATGTGGTATGTAATACAACTGTCAGAACAATCCAAAAATTTCTTAAATTAGGTTTTTGCTTCTTATAAAAACTATAGGAAATTGCCTGTACATGACAAACATTTATACAATCCCCGCAATTGGTGCAGCCAAAAGTTATTTGCATATTTTTTGAATTTTTGTCTAAAGAAATTGAAGTATATTTACATACAAAAACACACTTACCACACAAATCACAAGAATCATTTATTTTCACTTTTATCGGATATATTTTCGAATATAAAGAAACAATAAAACCAATCGGGCAATAATATGTACAATGAAACATTTTTCCTTTTTTCCTTGAATAAATAAATATCACAAAAAAAGCTCCAATAACAAAAATAATCGCCAAGATCGAGGCATAAAAATTACTGACTTTAAAAATCCTTAAAATCAATACTATAACTATAAAAAAAATAAAAAGTGTAAATCTTATTTTTATAGAATTTTTATTGTGTTTTGTTTTTTTACGATTAGTAAAATAATTCTCAATTGCTCCAAAATAACATAATTGAGAACACCAAGCAGAACCTGATATCAACAAAGTACTAATAAATAATATAGTCATAAAACCGATTTGTGATCTATAAATCGGACCCCCAAGTATAAGGGCAGGTATTGGAAAATGTAATTTTCCTGTCATTAAGCATTGATCACAAAATATTAATCCTGCCAGAAATTGACCAAAAAAACATATTGAGAATATAGACCAAGCAATGTTTCTAGCTTTGTTCTGATCCTTTAACATTAATTTTGTCAACAAAAAACTATATACTGAAAGCATAAAAATTTCTAAATCTCCTCCATAATTCCAGAAACGCTGTAATAATAGCATTGATCTTCCGGCAACCTGAACATTATAAAAAACAGGAACTAAAATTAACAATACAAGAAACGAACTTAAAAGCGGTATTAAAATCAAATTTTTATTATTCATATTATAAAAAAACAATATAATATTTTATTTTTATAACTTTTTAATTTTTTACGACTTTATAAACATAAATATTCAAATATTTTATTTTTTTAATATTATAATTCATATTTATAGATATTTTTTAAATATATTCAAAACAATTAAACATTTTTTTACGGTAATAATTTTTTATTATAGTAAATTTTAATTTTTAATCATTTTACAAATAATTTAACTAAAAATATATTTGAAAATTTATTAATCAAAATTTAAAATGCTGAATATTTTAAATTTTTTAAAAGATTGAATATGATTTCTTAAAAATTTAGTGAGCCATACTGGATTTGAACCAGTGACCTCTTGCCTGTCAAGCAAGCGCTCTAAACCAACTGAGCTAATGGCTCATTTTAATTGCAAAATTAATATTTTTGTTAATCTTAACAAACAAAAAATATTTATTTTTGTTATATTACAAAAATTGATTATCTTGTAAAAAACTTTAAAACTTAAAACTATGAAAAGAGAAAAGCTACTATTAAAAATTTTTGCAATATCCTTTTTGGGATTATTTTATGCATTTATTGGTACTAATAAGTTAAATGCTCAAAGCATTAACCCTTCGACAGGCTATTACAGTTTGTCAGAACCTGCTGATGTAGTCTTCAATATTGAATGGGGATCTGCTACAGATATTCAAAGAGTTGTGTATGGTTATTGGGATGATCTCAATCAAATATTTGTTGAAACAGAACTACTTAACGAAGTTGACTACACTTATGATGTTAATCATCTGACAATTAAAAACAGTTTTATTTCTTCACTTAATCCAACTCCCGGAAACTTACAATTTCATGTAGTTTTTATAGATAATTTATATTATACCTATAGTTACTGGTTTGATATTGTGGTTTTAAATAGTTTCAATCCACAAATGTATTATTCAACTATAAATTATGATACATCAAATCCTGAAGATATCATTAATTTAATTATTTTCAATATGGCACAAGAGGTAACATCAGTTACTTCGAACTCTGTTCCGCTCAGCTCAAACGATTATGAAGTTCAAGGTTTTTGGATAAAATTCAAACAATCTTGGTTAGAAGCAAATTTTCCAACATCGGGAATCGACAAAAACATTACAGTTAATTTTGATTATGGAAGTGCAAGCTTCACCATTAGTTCAATACAATCAAATTTTTCTAAAGCAAGCCTTGAACCTAATTATTTTGTTTTAAATAACTCTGTTCAATACATCGAATCTATAATCACTTGGAATGATAATAGCAGTGTTGAAAATTTAGATGTTTACTTTGTTGATGAAAATGGTTTTAATTACATGGATTATCCATTTTACTCTGTTACCCCAATAAATTCAAACAGTGCATTGTTACATGTTGATTTTATCGCAAAAAAATCTGATAAAAGTTATACTGATAACTTTTTTGCTTTAATTAAAGTTAATTTTAATAATAATCAGTCCTCATATATTTATCTTGAATTTTATCAAACTTATTATGAGTTATCAATTTCAATTTATCCACCATGGGGAGGTTCGGTTTCTGGAATTGGAAATTATTCAGAAGGTGAGCAAGTAACAATTGAAGCTGATCCTTATTATCCATATACATTCATTAAATTTATTATTCCTGGAATTGGAGAAGTTACACAAAATCCATATTCATTTAATATGCCTGCCGAAGATATTGAAATATCGGCATATTTTCTATCTCCTTATCCTGAAGTAGTTTCAGTAATTCCTGAAAATTATTCTACAAATGTAAGTGTTAATACAGACATGACGATCGAATTTAATCGTGATATTCAAGAAGGAAATCAAGGAGGAGGTTTTAATGATATAACTTTTTACAATAATTCATTAGGTATTTATCAACCAATATCTAATATTTATATTGAAAATCAAAATAAATTAAAAATCACCTTTCTTACACCATTAAATTATAATAGTCAATATTCTGTGTTTATACCCAGCTATTCTGTAGCAGATGCTAATGACATTTCAAACACACTACAAAGTAATCAAATATTTTACTTCACGACTGGATCACAAATTAATCCTAACATTACACCATATGAACAAAACTTTTACTTGTCAAATCCTTCGGATATTACATTTAATTATGATTCAGGATCAACATTAGGTATAAATGACATCATATATTATTATTACGAAGGAAACGACTATTATGAAATTACCTTAATTGAAAATACTGATTATTCAAAAACCTCAAATACCTTTACAATTAATGAATCATTTATAAGTTCGTTGAGTCCTGAAGCAGGAGATTATCTTTACTTTTATGCAAATTTCCAGGGTAATAACGTTTATTTTGCGATAAATGTAGTTTTTACAGATCAATCATACATAGTACCTGAAGTTTTAAATTATGATCTTTCAAATCCGGGAGATTTATTCACATGGTTAATTTATGTGAATGATGATGAATTCCAAAGTTTAACCTATAACTCCAATAACTTAACTCAAGGAACACACTACGAGATATTAGGGGATTTATTATATATAAAAAATTCTTTTCTCTCAACTACTCTAACAGCTCCTGGTAATAGCTTGGATTTAACTGTAAATTTCACATCACAAATTAGCAGAACTTTAACAATAAATTCGGTGCAAACAGGAATTCAAAATGCCACAATCAATCCCACAAGTGGAACATTCTATGATGGTAATTTCCCTGAATATTTTGAAACTGTAATTACATGGAATAGTGCAAGTTCAGTAAATAATCTTTATGTAATGATTGTTGATGATGGAGTGTTAAATTCATCTGAATATCCTAATTATCAAGTATTGCCTATTAATGCACAAACAGCAACTTTACGAGTTTACTTTGAAGACAGCGGGAAAAAATCAGCTGATAAAACCATAGAAACATTTTATGCTATGCTTCAAATTAATTTTAATGTTGGTGCTCCGGCATACTATTTATTAGAAATTGTAAACGAATACTATTCCGTAAATGTTGAGGTGTATCCACAAGGTGCAGGTAATATTTGGGGTAACTATACTTACAATCCTGGAGAAAACGTCGAACTTTATGCTTTTGCAAATTCAGGTTATGTTTTCAACAGCTGGAAACAAAATGGAATTATTATAAGTACAGATAATCCATATATTTTCACAATGCCTGCAGAAGATTTATACTTAGTAGCATATTTTGTTCCCGAAAATGCAACTTTATATCAGGTAACTGCAAACATAAATCCTTTAGGTGCAGGAATTGTATCAGGAGAAGGTTTTTATCCTCAAGGAGAAAATGTTACTTTAACAGCTATTCCAAACTCAGGATATGCTTTTACTAATTGGACAGATGAAACATCAAATGTCGTTTCGACATCAGCAGTTTATTCTTTTAATATGCCTGACAATAATATTGTCTTAAATGCTAATTTTATTGATATTTCTGGAGTAAATAGCGTTAATGCAGATAATGTAAAAGTTTATCCTAATCCTTTCAACGACATTTTAAAAATTTATTCCGGGACAGAAATTTCCAAAATTTCATTGTTAGATGCTACCGGTCAGATAATAATGACCACACAAGGAAATACTATTAATACAAATAGTTTACCTGCCGGATTCTATTTATTGAACATCGAATTTGTAAATGGTAATTTCAATATTCAAAAAGTTGTAAAACAATAGTTTACAATAATCTGAATCTAAAAGAAGAGTCTTTCGGCTCTTCTTTTTTTTTAATATTTTTACAAGGAATTCAAAAAAAATTTAACTTTGTGAAAATAATAAAAAAATTGTTATGAAAAATTTTGTCTCTTTATTCCTTCTGATTGGTTTTTATATAAATGTTTATACCCAAAACAACATTGCTATCAATTTTGAGTTTAATCACAATTTCGAAACTTTTTTAGCTGACAGCATAAAAATAACAAATCAATCAAGAATGTGTGATACAATGATTTATAATACAGGAGAACCCTTTGAACTAATAATCCTTAGCAATATTGACAAATACTTTGCTGAAAATTTTGAAATAAAATATTATCCCAATCCTTTCAGCGAAACATCACACATTATTGTAGGTTCAAATTCAGAAAAAATTACTGTATCATGTTCCGATATTTCAGGAAAATTTTATTTCCAAAAAGAACTTGTAATAACTCCTGGCAATAATTTATTGGAATTTATAGGAGGGAATAATAATGTTTACATTCTTACTTTTAAATCAGATAATTCTGAAAAAAGTATAAAGCTCACAAAAACAGAAAATTCCGGGAGATTACCAGAGATTAACAGAGTTTCATCCGCTAGTAATACTTTAAAATCTGAAATGCTTGATAATTTTGTTTTCTATCAGGGAGATATTCTGGTTTTTACTGCTTATAAAACCTCATGTGAAGGACTAAACCAAAAAGTGGTAGAATTATCTCCCACACAATCAACGACAATAACTTTTAATTTTGAGAATATTCATTTTACAAGTCCAGAAAAACCAATTCTTAATGATGCAGTCATAACACAAAATTCGATAATCTATACCTGGAATGAAAATCCAAATACAGAAAGGTATTTACTTAGCACCGACAATGATTCTTATACTAATTTAGGAAATCTTAATTCATTCTTTTTAGAAGAACTTCTTCCGGGAACATACTACATGATTTATGTAAAAGCATATAACACTTGCGGAGAATCCCCCACAGCTATTTTCTCCAAAGCTACCACAGCTTTGCCACTGACTCAAGATGAAATTGATTTAATAACATCAGGTCCGGAAACTCAAAAATTCATACTAATGAGTATTTGCAATCATCCCGACTCAACAATTCTTCGAAGCAAATCATCAAATGTAATCATCGGAGAAGAACACCTGGACCATTTAACTCAACGAATGTATAGAACTGTTGTAGGTACAGGAGTTGGACTCGCAGCTCCGCAAATTGGTATTAATCGCCGAATAATTTGGGTACAAAGACAAGATAAAGGTTCTATGTTTAATCGTCCATGGGAATTATATTATAATCCAAACATTTTAAGATATTCAGATACTATTGTTTTAAGAAATGATGGATGTTTGTCTGTACCGGATTCTTGTGAAACAATGTACGGTATTCAAGGAAAATCTCATCGTTCGATATGGATTGATGTTGAATATTACTTACCCGATGGTACCTATGTTTTGGAAAGAATTAATCATCAATACACTGCACATATCTTTCAGCATGAAATTGACCACCTGGACGGCATAATGTTTTTCGACAGATTAATTTCAAAGAAAGACCAAAATTTTGTAATTATTTCTGAAGAAGAAGCAGAAAAAATCTACGGAAAATACTAGCTGGGTTATTTCAGATTTTTATAAATTTTTAGTAAATTTTTCGACTCATTTTCCCAGTTAAGTTCTTCGCGTGCTTTTAGACAAGCTTTATGATAAATAGGCAATTTTTCAGAATTAGATATTAACGAAGCAATTTTTTCTGATAGTTCTTTTGCTGTAATTCCAGCCTCCACAGTTTCTCCGCAATTATATTGTTCGATAAGTTTTTTCATTTCAGGCAGATTACTGCATAAAACAGGAATTCCGGAATTTATATAGTCAAAAATCTTATTTGGTAATGCCCAGCGATAATTTAAACAAGTATCTTTTTCTAGAGAAAATCCCAACTTGCAATTTTGATTCAGTGTTCTTAAACTTTCAAAATCCAAATGTCCTGTAAATTGAACTTTTGGTATTACATTCAGTTTTTCTGCAAGACATTTCAATTCAGATTCAACATCTCCACTGCCGGCAATAATTAATTTCCAGCAGTCTATGTATTGCATTGCTTCAACAAGAGTTTCGATTCCTCTGTCCTTATTTAAAGCACCTTGATAGATTAACAGATTTTCTCTTTGATGATATTCTTTCAGTTTTGCAATCTTTAAAGGCAAATTTCGTATAACTTCAAAATGAATTTTATATTTTTTATAATAATTTTCTGCAATTGAAGGACTTACCGTTATGTAAGCATCTGCAGAACGAATAAAAACTTTTTCGATTGTTCTCCAGAACCATTTAACGAAACTTTTACCATTTAACTCAGGAACTTCGTAAAACAATTCATGAGCATCAAAAATCAGTTTTTTACGACGTATAATTTTCACAAGAGAATTTGCCGGTAAAGTATCTAAATCATTTGCAACTAAAATATCGAATTTTGAGAATAAAAGTTTAAAAAAAAGACGAAAATTCAAACAGAAATAAAAAAGAAAACCTTTATTAAACAGCAATTTAATTCTCCCTGTAGAATAATTTCGTTCAATAAGCGGGGGACTGTTTTTTTTCTTTCTACCAATTAAATGAACATTGTAATTATTATTTGCCAAAGTATCACAAATTCTGTGAACTCTCTGGTCATTTGAAAGGTCATTAGATACAGTTAGAATAACACGTTTAGGATACATAAAAAAAATTTGAGCCACTCATGGGATTCGAACCCACGACCTGCTCATTACGAGTGAGCTGCTCTACCCCTGAGCTAAAGTGGCTTTTCGAAAAGCAAAATTATAAAAATTTTTCAGATAAATACTCATCAAAAATTTTAAGTGCCTCGGGAAAATTTTCTCTACCCAGTCCAATTCGCAAGTGATTGTCTTCATAATCAAACATCTCCGAAGGAACAAGCATAATTCCAATTTCGTTGATTATTTTTTCAGCCAGCTCATAACTCGACATTCCGGTGTTTTGTCGAACTAAAACAGTACTTCCTCCTTTGGAATCATGATATTCAAAGAAATTATCATATTTTGAAACAAGTCCTTTGAAAATTTCCTTATTCCTATTAATCTTGTTCTTATTTGGTATTATAAAATCTCGCCAATGTCTTAAAGCAATAAACGAGAGCACTTCTCCTGCAGCATTATTACAAATTGACAAATAATCCTTGAACGAAGCAATTTTATCCAATAAATCTTTTCGGTGAGTGCAGATCCATCCTATTCTTAATCCTGATAATCCAAATGATTTTGACATTCCCCAAAGACACGCTGAATTTTCGTAAATATCACAAACAGATGGTATTTCATCTTTTTCATCATGAATTAACATGCGATACATTTCGTCAGAAAAAATAAAAATATTGTATTTTGAAGCTAATTCAATTATCTGCATCAATTCTGTATTTGTAGGGACAAAACCTGTTGGATTATGCGGAAAATTCAATATTAAAAGTTTTGTTTTTGATGATATTATTTCTTCTAAATCTTGAATATAAAACTTGGTATCCGCACGGCAATTCCAGAATTTTAAATTAGCTTTCAAAGAAACTGCAACCTGATAAAGAGACTGGTACGATGGACGCTGACAAATAACTTCGTCACCTGAATTAACAAGTATATTCATCAAAATAAAATTTGCCTCACCCGGACTCATTACATTTATTTTATCAGCAGAAATAGTTGAATAATGTTTTCTAATTTCCTCCTTTAAGAAATCACTCCCTGAAGATTCCGTATAACCAAATCTTAAATTTTTCCATAATTTTTGTTCATCAGGTGTGGCCAGGGATAATATATAATCTAATGAATATCCATCACAATCGGAGCTGGAAAGCAAGTATTTCGCTTTAAACTCGTATTTTGCAAAATATCTTTCCAATTTAAAATCTTCTATCAGCATAATTTCTAAACTTATTTTTTTTAATATCCTTTTTTTCGGCTTTAACTATTTTGCTTCCCATTTGTTGATAAAAAATATTGATAATACCACAAAAGATATAATTAAAACAAAACTTGATAAAACCGGCCAGAAATTAATACTACCATTTTGTAATACAACTGAAGCTTGGTCTAAAACACCTACAGGTAAATATTCCGAAAAAGAAAAAAATCCACCTGCCAATGAAAATAACAAATAAAATCCAAAAGAAGATACCCCCGAAATTATTTGAGATTTAAATAATGAGCTGAAAAACACAACACTATGCATTATTATCATTAGATATACCCATATAAAAAAATTCAATTTTATAATAGTGATAAAATTTATTTTACCAAAAAGATAATAAGTTAATAAATAAACAACCACAGTATTAATAATAGCTGATATACTAACAAAAATTGTTATTGCAGTATATTTTGATAAAATATACAAATCCCTTTTAACCGGCTTAACAAATAGAAATACTAAAGTTCCTGATTCTTTTTCTTTCGATATAAATCCCATAAAAATAATTATGGCTATGAAAGTACATATTTGTGTTATATTTTTAATATATTGCTGAATTGAATCCAACCATGTAGGTTCGGGTAAAATAATTTGCAAATTTTGTGTTTCCGAAATAGATTTCATTATTTCGGGCATAAAAAAAGCACTTATTGGAGAAACTGCCGAAAAAAAAGCCAAAATTGCAATAAAAGCTATACCTTTTTGAGTTAGAATAAGTTCGCGTATTTCTTTTTGTAATAGTAAAAAATATATTTTAATGTCCATATTACTTTGTAGTTAATTTAACAAATACATCCTCTAATGTAGGCTCCTTCTCAATAAAAAATTTTATTTTAATACCGGCATTAATTAGTAGGTTTAAAAAATCATTGTAGTCGGTAACATTTTTATTAAAAATTATTTTAAAACTTGAATCGTTATTCTCAATTATTTTATAATCTGAACTATTTTGTACAAGGCTTTTAAATTTTGAAATATCTTCATCATTTAAGAAAGATATTTCAACAAGATTTGATGAATATTTGCTTTTAATATTTGACATTGAATTTTGTTCAATTAATTTTCCCTCGTTAATAATGGACACATAATCACATATACGTTCGGCATCTGCGAGTATATGTGTACACATAAAAACTGTACATTTATTTCGAATAGAGTAAATAAAATCAAGTACTTCTTTTCTGCCGATTGGATCGAGAGCAGATGTCGGCTCATCGAGAAATAATATTTTAGGATTTCCGATTAAAGCTTGAGCTATTCCCAACCTTTGTTTCATTCCACCCGAATATGTTTTTACTTTCTTACTAGCTGCTGCGGATAATCCGGAAATTTCGAGATATTTTTCGGCAGAATTTTTTGCTTCAACTTTTGATTGTCCGAAAATTCGAGCTGTAAATTTCAACAATTCAAGTCCTGTCATCCAATCAAACATTTTTTGCTCTTGTCCGAGATACCCGATTTTTTTTCTAAACTCAATTTTATGTTTTGAGATAATTTCACCATCAATAATTACATCACCTGAATTATAATTCATCAATCCGGTAAGTATTTTTATTGTTGTAGTTTTACCTGCACCGTTAGGACCTAAAAAACCAAAAATACAGTTTTCGGGAACTTCCAGATTTAGATTGTCAAGTGCAGGTTTTTTCTCCCCTTTATAGTACTTAGTAAGGTTTTGACAACTAATTATTTTTCTCATTCAATTTAAAAATCTAATTTTGAAATACAGCATTAATTTTTTTGTACAATTCTATCTTATTTATTGGTTTTGAAATAAACTCATCACAACCGGTTTCAATGGTTCTATCCCTATCGTTTAATGAAGCATAAGCAGTTTGTGCAATTATTTTCACCTCTTTATCTGTTTGACGAATGATTTTTGTGCATTCAATTCCCGACATTTCCGGCATGCTTATATCCATTAAAATTAAATCTATTTTTTGATTTTTGATTAATTCAAGAACTTCTTTACCATTTGTAGCTCTATATATTTTTAAATGATTCCTTGAAAGAAGCTTATTCAGATAATAAAATGAGTTTTGGTCATCTTCAGCAATTATAATGGTTTTATTAAATACTTTTAAGTCTTCATCAACATCATCTTTGTTATAATTAGTATCATTTTCACCCATTTGAACAAAAGGAATAGAAAAATAAAAACTACTGCCTACATCTACCTTGCTTTCGACCCAAATCTGTCCGCCCAAAAGTTCTACAATTCCTTTACAAATACTTAATCCTAAGCCTGTACCAATTCTATAATCGTTTTCCTCTACTTGTCTGAAACGTTCAAAAATAACATTTAACATGTTATCGGGAATTCCTCTTCCTGTATCTTTAACCTTGAACACCAACATATCAGTTCCATTTATTCTCGATAACTCTACACTTAGATCAATTTCACCTTTATCCGTATATTTAATCGCATTATTTACTAAATTGTTTAAAATTTGTTGTATTCTTGTTTTATCGGAATATAACTTTTGTCCCTTCAGATAATCGGGCAAATCTAAGTTTATTTTTAAATTATTTTTTGACAATAAAACCTTATCTGACTCGTATATTTTAAACACAAAAGATATAAATACCCAAATATCAAAATATTCTCTGTTAATTTTCATTTGACCTGTTTCAAGTCTCGAAATATCAATTATATCATTTACAATATCCAGCAATTTGTTACTAGAGTATTTTATTATAGTTAAGAATTCTCTTTTTTCATCATCATCCTCCTTTTCAATAAGTAAATCAGCAAATCCGATTATTGAATTTAAAGGAGTTCGGATTTCGTGACTAATATTCGATAAAAATGCTGTTTTCAGTCTATCGCTTTCTTCTGCTTTAGCAATTGCTAAATGCAAATCTTTTTCGTAGTGTAATCTTTCTGTGATGTTTTCACCAATCAAAGCATATCCCTCTATTTCCTTATTCAAATCATACAATTGAACAACAGTCCAATATAAATGTATATCATTAATGTCTTTTGATTTAAAAATAGTTTCAAAATTCGGTAGTATAAAATAATCTTTTAATCGTAATTCTGACAAAGGTTTGTTATTAGTATCATAAAATAACTCATAAAACTTTTTGCCCATTAAATCTTCTTCATTTTGATTTAATGTTTCAATAAAAGTTTTGTTTAAAAAATAAATTTCCTGATTCTTATTCAGGATTACAGCAGATAATTTCAATTTTTGCAAAATCGTAATAAATCTTTTTTGAGTTTCAATAAGTTTTTTATCTGCCTGAATATTCTTGAAAGCTAACTCTTGATTAAGCATAAACCAACCGAGAAAAACTGTTGCCGGAATATAAACAAATAAAAGATTTATCCATAGACTTTCTACCGTTATAAAAATTTTATCTTTTGGAAGAAGCGAAGTATATCCAAACATAAATATGTGTACAATAAAAGCTAATTTTAATAATTCAAGGATAAACTTTTTAGTCTTCCATTGTTTTCGGAAATAATGCCAATAAAGACCTATCAGAGGAGATGTTAGAATAACAGCTATGCCCATGTAAATTCCATCACCACCCAAATATATTCTATAAGCCAATGCCAATAAAGTAGCTATTAATGTAGGAATAAAACCAAAAAACAAACCAGAAATTGCTAGGATTACAGAACGTGTATCAAATATAATTCCTTTAAAAAATATTGCAGGGAAACTCATTATCAATAATGTTACAAAACCAATAATGACTCCTGAAATGATTCTAAAAACAAGATTGTTCTTTTTAGGATTTTTTATCCATAAATAATTATACAATAAAGCAAATGTAATTAATAGCGATGCATTTTGAACTATTATAAAAAAATATTTTAGACTCATAATTTAACTCAAAAAATATTCATAAAAATACTACTTTTTTCATAATGATTATTTATTTGGCAAAAATTTTGTTAAAAAGAAACATTCAAAATAAAGATGATTTATATTTGTAAAAAAATTGTTGCTATGAAAAGATTATTTGTTTGGATTTCGGCACTGTTAATCACTGCATCATTAAATGCCCAATACGAAATAAAAGTTAAAATAAATGGAGTTAAAGATACTGTTGTTTATTTGGGGCATCATTTCGGAGAAAAAAAATACGTTGTTGACACAGCAAAAATTGACTCCAACGGTAATGCGGTCTTTAAAAAAGATAAATTCCTTTACAGAGGTATTTATCTTGTAATTATGCCTTCGAGAAACATGACATATTTTGAAATTTTAGTCGGGGATAATAAAAAGTTTAGTATTGAAACCGACACTGCCGATTTTGTAAAAAATATGAAAGTTAAAGGAGATAAAGAAAACTTAATCTTTAATAATTATCAAAGATATATGACAGATTGGCAGGAAAAAATGCAAGCACTTAATAAAAAGTTAGAAGCCAATAAAGATAATCCAGATGAAAGCGAAAAAATAAGAAAAGAAATGAACGAAATCAACAAACAACGTGTTGATATGATGAATGAAATTGTAAAAAACAATCCGGACACATTCTTTGCAAAAATAATTAAATCACTAATAGATATTGATATTCCGGAACCACCAAAAGACGAAAATGGTAATGTTATTGACCCGCAATTTCAATACAGGTTTTATAAAAAACACTATTTTGACAATATAGACTTTTCAGAACACGGATTATTACGTACTCCGATTTTTGAAGCAAAATTAAATTATTATTTCGACAAAATGATTGTTCCTATGCCTGATTCTGCAATTCCAGAGGCAAAATATGTAATTACCAAAGCTTACGAAAGTGGGGATACTTTAGTGTTTAGATTCACCGTATCACATTTACTTCATTATTTTGAAACATCAAAAGTTATGGGCTATGATGCTGTATTTGTTTCTATTGCCGAAGATTGGTACTTAAATGGCAAAGCATATTGGGCCGATAAAGAATTTTTAACAAAATTAACAGAACGTGTTGAAAAAATTTCCCCTAATAAGTTAGGAAATGTAGCTCCGGATTTAAAGCGTATGCAAGGTTTTGATGATAAATACTATTCTTTACATCAGGTTGTTTCTGATTATACAATCCTGGTATTTTATGAACCAAGTTGTGGCCATTGTAAAAAAGAAATTCCTAAACTAATGCAAGAGTATAGAGATACATTAAAAGAACTTGGCATTAAAATATTTGCTGTTTATACTCAATATGATAGAGAAGAATGGGCAAAATTCATCGAAGAAAAAAATCTTATTGAAGAAGGATGGATAAATGTTTGGGATGGTCCATACCCTCACTCAAAATTCAGAGATTATTACGATATTTATAGCACCCCGGTAATATTTGTTCTCGATAAAAACAAAAAAATTATTGGTAAAAGAATTGGAGTTGAAAACATTAAAGATTTAATTGAATTTGAAAAGAAAAAAGAAAGAGGTGAAATTAAATAATCCAAAACTAAACTGCTTTCATAAAATAATTTATGCCGGTACTTTGTTACTGGCATTAAATTTTTATTCTTATGCCTATAAAATAGAACTTGAAATTAAGGACTGCCCCGAAACAGCAGTGTATTTAGGGTTACATATAGGACCTGATTTCGAAGTTCTGGACACTTCTTTCATTAAAAACGGAAAAGCTACTTTTAACAAAAATAATAAACTCCACAAAGGAGTTTATTTTATTGTGGTTCCTCCTTACAGCAGATTCGACATTTTAATTCAAAATACTGATACTTTTTCTATCCGAACAACTTATAACGATTTACTAAACGACCTTAAAATCACAGGAGAACCGGAGTATCAGCTTTTTGCCGATATGCAAAAAGAAATTTCTTCAATAAATTTACTCAGATCGCAGTTAAATATTGAAAGAGATTTTTACGGCAAGTTTCAACCCGACACTTTAATTTTTATAAATAACGAGTTGAAAGAACTGGATTATAAGCAATTTGAAATTTACTCAAAATACAAAAGAATTTTGGATTCGAACAGTTTTTTTTACAAAATTCTATCAATTCTTGAACCTTTTAAGCCCGATGCTTCAATTGAGGAACTAAGATACACAAATCCGGAAAAACATTTTGAATTTTACAAAAAACATTATCTGGACAGAATAGATTTTACAGAAGATTTTCTGATTTACACTCCTGAATTTATTTTCCACAAACTAATCGAAGACTATTGTTTTTATTTTTTCGATACTAGAATTAATAATTACCAGGATGTTTTTTATGATATAGATTATTTGATTTCAAAAACAAAAGATAGTCAAAAAATTAATCGCTATGTTTTAAGTTATTTAATTTCAAGGTATGATAAGGCTAAAGATGTTAGATTAGAAAGATTCCTCGTTTATATCGGTAAAAAATATTTTCTTGCAAATTCACCTTTATGGCTTGACCCACAGGCTAAAGCAATGATTGATTTTAAATTATCGTCAATTCAGTATAATTTGATTGGCGATAAAGCTAAAGATTTGACATTTGAAAAATCTGATGGTAGTAAAATTTCGATTTATGAATTAAATTCAGAATATAAAATTTTACTTTTTTGGGAACCGGACTGCGACATTTGCAACGAAACAGTTTTTGTTTTATTAGGACAATATCAGAAAATCAAAGAGAATAAAGCAGAAATTTTAGCTGTATTGACCGGTGAGAATGTAGAAGAATGGAGAGATTTTGTTACAGAACATGATTTACCGTGGGTTAATGCTTATGACCCTAAAAAAAATACAGGATTTCAAACTTATTATGGAACATTCAAAACACCAAGAATTTATATTTTAAATAATGAAAATATCATCTTAACAAAAGATATTAAGCCTGAAAAAATTGTTGAATTTCTTGTAAACGACAAAATTAAATCCGAAAGAAACCCATTTATTTATATTTTTGGACAATAACGAAACAGATTTTTCGTATTATTAGTTAATATATCAATTAGACATCAATTTTGGCATAAGTAGCGTGAGCTTCGATAAACTCACGTCGAGGAGCGACTTCATCACCCATTAACATTGCAAAAATATGATCAGCTTCGCTGGCATTTTCAATTGTTACCTGACGCAGAGTTCTGGTAGCAGGATTCATAGTAGTATCCCAAAGTTGTTCGGCGTTCATTTCACCAAGACCTTTGTATCGTTGAATGTGCAATGAACTTTCCTTTCCCTGCCCTAATTCCTCAACAATTTGCTGACGTTCTTTTTCTGTCCATGCATAACGTTCTATTTTACCTTTTTTAATCAGGTAAAGAGGCGGAGTTGCTATATATAAATGTCCGTTTTCTATTAATGGTCTCATGTAACGGAAGAAAAACGTCATAATAAGAGTTGCTATATGAGAACCGTCAACATCGGCATCAGTCATTATAATAACTTTTTTATAACGTAATTTGGAAATATTAACAGCTTTAGAATCTTCTTCTGTTCCGATTGTTACACCAAGAGCAGTATAGATATTTTTAATTTCCTCGCTGTCGAAAACTTTGTGAGGCATAGCCTTTTCAACATTTAATATTTTACCTCTCAAAGGCAGAATAGCCTGAAAAGTTCTATCGCGACCTTGTTTTGCAGTACCACCTGCAGAATCTCCCTCAACAAGGAATAATTCGCATATTTCGGGATCTTTTTCGGAGCAATCGGCTAATTTGCCGGGCAACCCTGCTCCTCCCAAAACATTTTTACGTTGAACAAGTTCTCTGGCTTTTCTGGCAGCATGGCGGGCAGTAGCTGCTAAAACTACTTTATCTACAATAGCTTTAGCATCTTTAGGATTTTCTTCGAGATAATTTTTCAAATAAGAGCTAACAGCTTGGTCAACAGCTATACTTACGTCTGAGTTTCCAAGTTTTGTTTTGGTTTGTCCTTCGAACTGTGGTTCTGCAACTTTAACAGAAATTACTGCAGTAAGTCCTTCTCTGAAATCATCACCGTTAATGTCGAATTTTAATTTGGATAAAAATCCCATTTCTTCTGCGTAGGTTTTCAAAGTACGAGTAAGACCGCGTCTAAACCCTGTCAAATGAGTTCCGCCTTCAATTGTATTAATGTTATTAACGTAAGAAAAAACATTTTCAGTAAAAGTATTATTATATTGAAGAGCTATTTCGACCGGAACCCCGTTTTTCTCTGATTGAATATGAATAATTTTTTCTATCAATTTTTCACGCCCGGCATCAAGATATTCCACAAACTCTTTTAGACCTTCTTTAGAGAAGAATACTTTTGTTTTTGGTTTGCCGGTTTCGTCTTTTTGTCTTTTGTCAATCAATGTAATTTCAATGCCTGCATTAAGATAAGCAAGTTCTCGCATTCTGTTTGCGAGTATTTCGTATTGATATTCGGTAGTAGTAAAAATTGAATCATCCGGCCAGAATTCAATTATTGTTCCAGTGGATTCGCTTTCGCCAACAACTTCAACTTCACTAACAGGTTTACCGATAGAATATTCCTGACGATATATTTTTCCGTCGCGTTTTACAGTAGCAACTAATTTTGTAGATAAAGCATTGACACAACTCACACCAACACCGTGTAACCCACCAGAAACTTTATAAGTATCTTTATCAAATTTACCGCCGGCATGAAGAACTGTCATTACCACTTCGAGAGCAGATCTTCCTTCTTTTTCGTGAATATCAACGGGAATCCCTCTCCCATTATCCTCGACTAAAATCGAATTATCTTCATTTATTTGCACCAAAATTTTATCGCAATAACCGGCTAATGCTTCATCTATAGAATTATCAACTACTTCATAAACAAGGTGATGCAATCCTTTAACACTTATATCACCGATATACATTGCCGGACGTTTTCTAACAGCCTCAAGCCCTTCTAATACTGTTATACTGTCAGCAGAATAATTACTGCTGCCGTTACCATTTTTCTTTTTGGTTGTTTCTGTCGCTACTTCTTGTATCCCATTATTAATTTCATTCAAATCACTCATAATCCAATATTTTTCTTCATATTTTTAAGCACACAAATTTACATAATTTAAGCGAATTTTTCTCTTAAAATTAAGTAAAAAACAACATAGTTATTAACAAACACAGAGAAATTAAAACATTGATATTCAGAAACTTATAAACAATTATTATTAGCAAAATTTAATCATTGTTAATAACGTCGAAATTTAAGAAAATTTTTAGAATAAATATTTAATTCCAGCCATAAAATTGAATCCTTGACTCATATAGTTATTCCAAACATATTGTTTTTGTCCGGTAATATTGTTAAGGTTTAAATAAGCATAAAAATTAGATGCGAATTTATATTCTCCAAACAGATTAAAATCAATAATAGGTTTTAATTCTTTTTCGTAATAAGCTAATCCGTCAGGTTCTGTTGAGCCGGTAGGTTTAACGTATAATTTGGCATATCTTTTTCCAACAAAATCACCGCTAATTCCAAAGTTCAAATTGTCATCAAAATTATATTTTATAATCAGGCGAACATCAACTGTTGGCATGTGCCATGGTAATTCACGGCTTTTTATATAACTGTAATAATAATAATGTCCTTTTAAAATTGCATCAAATTTCCCAATATTTCTAAGAGCAATTCCGCCATAACCGGAAAATCTTTCAACATTTGTATATTCTAGACTGAATTTATTATCGAGTATAAGACTAGTGTCATTTACGAAAAATGCCATGTTGTCAATTTTGGAATAGTTTGCATTTAAGTGGAAATAAGCTTTTTGACTAATATTTCCTTTCATACCGAGGTCAATTACCTGAGCGTGATTTGTAATTCCGAAATTATTGATTCGATTAACAAAAGGATTTATTGTGGATGAATATTCAAAATCATAATTTTCGATATAGCCTTTGAAGCTTGCATATGGAATCAAAACATTGCTGATATTATGCTGAATCATCACATCGGGATAAAAATGATAAATTACTGTATCTTTTGCAAATTCTCCGGTTGTTGCCAATCCTAATTTTATTTGCCAGTTTTGAGTATAGTGTTTAAAATAAGGATTGATATTCAGGAATGTTTGATTAAATGTTGAAGTTGTGTCCGGAATATTATTGTTGAAAAGAACTCCTAAATCAATTCCGTAACGATTATTCTTAATAAGTTTATTGATATCGGATTTGAAATCTATTTTATGTTGTTTATCGCCCGAATGGGCAAAGAAGTATTGATATTTCAAGTCAGATTTGCTGTCTAATTTATTATTCGAAGCTTCTGCATTATGCAAGCCAAAATTGACAGAAAATCTGTTATATCTTTGCATTTCCATTTCTGAACGATCACGTGGTTTGAATTGATCTGCTGGAATAATTAAATAAGGATCATAGCCGTAAAAATATCTTTGCTGTGAAGAAAAGTTAATATCTCCCAATAAATTATATGATCTGAACATTTTTTTACCGTAAGCAGCAATATAATTATCATTAAAGCCTGCATAAATCTTTTGTTTTGCAACATTTTTAATTGTACCAAAAGATGAATGATGCGACCCCATTGCACCAACAGAATATTCTTTCTCGCGAGTATTATTATAATAAATTTCTACTTTAGGAGAAAGATAATTACCCAGAGCTAAGTTTATCAATCCATTATCAAGAGGTTTCAGTGGTTCGCCTTTTATGCTGGCTGCGGGAATTTGTGATGGTAAAAACTTTGTTTTAAAATTCAAGTTCTTCACATCATATTCAAATCTTGGTGTGATTTTAATTGTGTCCACAATAGCAGGCAAAAACAACATTCTGTTTGCATCTTTGAGTATTGGAGAGAATTCGGTATAAACCGTTATTGTTTGGTTACCCAAATCATCATTTTGTGCAATTATTCTGTATGGAATTGCAAATAAAATAATTAAAACTAATATTCTCATTTTCATAACTTTTGCATTTAATGTTAAACTTTTTACCTCATTTCAGCAGGTTTTGGCAAATCTATTTTATCATCTTCTTCAATAAATAGATTTTCATCTTTGGAATCCTCTATAAGATTAATTTTTAAATTGAGCATACTTTCTTGACCTTTAGCAGCTTGCTCATCTTCGAGTATCTTTGTAAGTTTTTCGCTGGCTTCGTCTTTTATGCCGTCGGTTTCGTTAGGATAATTAGAGAGCATGTTTTGAAGAGCATGTTTAGCTGAGAAATAATCTTCGCGATAAGCATAGATATCGGACAAAAGAATGAAACTCTTTGCTAACCAGTATGCTTGAGGAGAGTTTTTCTGTGCAAATTCAAAAATCAAATCTTCGGCGATGGTATCTTTTTTCATTTTAAAATTAATTTCAGCTCTGCGGTACATTGCTTCTGCCCCTTCTGGACTTCTGACTTCTGTTGAAAGTTTTTCGAATAGACCAAGAGCTCTAATAGTATTATTTTTTGCATAATAAGCTTTTGCCATTTTGTAATGAGCTTCGCGTTTTTGTTCTTCGTTAGATTTTTCGTTTTCGATTACATCAACGCAAGCCGGAATAACTTTATCCCAATCATTTATATTGTATGCACATCTCATTCGTCCAATTGCAGAAATAAACTTTGTGGATTTATTTTCAGAAATCGGATATAATTTTTCGTAATAAGAAAGAGCTGTTTCAAAATCATTTTTATCGAATAAAATACTTGCAGCTTTAAGCATACTTTCTTCGGTAAATGAATTGCGTGGAGCATCAGCCACAATTCTATATGAAGGTAATGCAAGATCCTTTTCTTCGAAATAGAAATGTAGCTCAGCTTTGAAATAGTGAGCTTCAATTTTATATTTTCCGTTAGGAAATTTGTTTAAGTAATTTTTTAGAGCATTGAGAGCTTCGTTGTATTTTTTATCAATATAAAGTTTTTTTGCCGATAGCCATAATATTTCGTCTTGTTCAACTTCGCTCACTACAACACCGGAACCCTGGTTATTGACATATTCAATATAACCACCGGGGTTTTCCATGGCAATATAAATATCCTTAATCATTTGATTTGCATTTGCAGCTTCTTCTGTTCCGGGATACTCGGCAATTACCTGTTTTAAAACTTCAAGAGCTTTATTATAATTATTTTCAGAGAAATATATGGCCCCTATATTTGTAAGAGCAGATCTTTTTACAGAAGATTTAGGATAATTAACTATCACTCTGTTATAATAAAACTTTGCAGAATCTGTTCGGTTTAAATCTACATGATACGTACGACCAATCTCAAAATTTGCATTACCGGCATATTCAGATTCGGGGAATTCATTAACAACTCTGCGTAAAGACCAGATTTTTTGTTGAGGCTGTTTTAATCCTGAATAAGAAAGTGCTAGCTGATATAAACTATAATCAGGAACAATTTTTCCGATGGCAACGGCTTTCTTGTAATATTCTGCGGCTGGTGCAAATTCTTTAGATATAAAATAACAATCCCCTATTCTATTTAATGCATCGTTTAAAATTGTAGTGTTTTCATTACCCGGTTGCATTTCAAATTTTCTGAACCATGAATTTGCAGTTGCGTATTCTTTTTTATTAAAATACAAATATCCTAAATTGTAATGAGCTTTTGAAAATTCATCAAGTTTTACGGATCCGGTAGGTGTTGAAACAAATTCTTTAAATTGAGATATAGCAAGATCAGTTTTTCCCAGACGATAGTTTGCTTCGGCTCTCCAATAGTTTGCCAGTGCTGCAATTTCTCTGTCATATATTTTATATTCCAGAGATTTTTCGAACATTGTTATTGCTTCGTTAAATTTCTGTTCTATAAAGTGCTCTAAGCCTCTGAAATATGTAAGACGTTGATAAGCTGCATCAATTTTCGGAGTACGGTTTTTCATATTTTCAATTACACTAATAGCTCCTTGATAGTTTTTGGTGCTCAAAAAGGCATCGACAAGATAATCATAAGCTTTTCCAACCCTTGGAGAATTTGGATATTCCTTAATATATTTGTTAAAAGCATTAATTGCTTCATTGAAAGGAGACATTGAAAGTTCAAAACTAAGTTGAGCGAAATCAAAAAGAGCGTCTTCTTTAATCACAGGATTAAAATTATATTTACTTGCCATTTCAAAAGATTTACGAGCCTCTACTTTATTTTCAAGTTTTAAATAACAATCCCCTAGGTGATAATAAGCATATTGACTAAGAGTATCCTGTAAACTTTTGATTTTAGTAAAATTAGCTGCTGCTTCAGAATATTTACCTAAATTGTAAAAACTATATCCCAATTCATAATAATCATAATCAGTTGGCGAGGAAGTATTTCGCATATAAGTCTGAAGATATTGAACTGCTTCGTTATATTTGGCCAATCTATAATATGACATTCCAATAATTTTTGCGATTTCAGCCGCTTCAGCACCTGTTAATCCTTCGAGAAGTTTTGGAGCATATTCAGTAACCTGTTGATATCTTTCCATCAAGTAATAAATTTGAGAAATATAAAAAGGCACAATATCTTTAAATGATGGATTGGATTCAAGTTTCAGAAATCCATTTAAAGCTGTTTGATACTGCTGATTTATATATTTTATGTGAGAATAAAAGTACAATGACATCGGCCCGTAGATTGTATTTGCATCTCGGCTTTCATAAAAAGATTTTGCAGCCTTATCAAAATCTTTCCTTGCAAAATGGCTAAAGCCCATTTTAAAGAAATACTCAGATTGTTCGTCTGCAGTTAAATCAACTCTTTTAACTTTTTCGTACCATTCCAGAGCTTCTTTGTATTTTTTGTTTCGGAAATAATAATTCCCCATTTGAAAAGTAGCACTGTTGGTTTTGGAAGATTCTGGATTCAATTCTAAGAAGTTTATCAATTGATACTCTGCATCGTAATTAAAAAGATTTAATGCACACATTGCAACATAGTAAGCTGCCTCGTCTTTGTAAGCAGAATATTCTACTCCATTATGCATTAAAATCTGCATAAAAAGTTTCTGAGCAGGAACATACATTCCTTTATCGTACAAACCGGAGGCTGTTTCCCATAATTCCTCCATAAAATTGTACTTAGCAGTTTTTTGTCCATAAAGGTTAAATACAAATGCCAACAAAAAACAGCAAAACAAAACATTCCTCAAATATTTCATAACAATCAATTTTCTATTTATAACATGTAAAATTACTCGGTATAAATCAATTATTAAAACCTCTATCAACTTTTTAATTAACAAAAAATTGTTCATTATTATAACCGCAAAAACAAAAACTTATTTTTTTTCTGTTTAGTTTTGTCTTTGAAAAATTGAAATTATATTGAACATGAGTGATAACCACAAGATTTTAATAAAAACCGAAAATTTATTTGTATTTCAAGAAGAAAACAAGATTCTTGAAGATGTAAATATTGAAATTAAAAACGGAGAATTTGTTTATTTTATAGGGAAAGTTGGTAGTGGAAAATCCAGTTTACTTAAAACACTTTATGGGGAATTGCCTATTATTAAAGGTTCTGCTATAGTTTGTGATTTTGATATTAAAAGTATACAACACAAAAATCTTTATAAACTTAGACGTAAAATAGGCATGGTTTTTCAAGATTTTGAACTTATGACAGATCGAAATGTCTACAAGAATCTTGAATTTGTGCTACGTGCCACTGACTGGAAGGATAAAGAAGCCATTGATAAAAGAATTATAGAAGTACTTGAAAAAGTGGGAATGAAAGATAAAATTTATTCGATGCCGGGCAAACTTAGTGGTGGAGAAAAACAGTCAGTCAGTATAGCTCGAGCATTACTTAATGACCCACCTTTAATTTTTGCAGACGAACCTACTGGAAATCTTGATCCTGACAGTGCAGCAACAATAATGGACATTTTAACGGGAGTTATTGATGAAAATCATTCAGTGGTTATGGTAACACATAATTACAGTATATTGAAACGATATCTTGGCAAAGTTTATCTGTTTGAGGAATCCAGAGTTAATGAATATGTTGAGCAATACATTGATTTTGATGAAATTTAATCTGATATTTTATTTATTAGTTTATCTAATTTTTCGTTAAGGTTAGCAATTTCTTTATGTAAATCATCAATTTCGATAATTGATTGAGGTATTTCTGAGCTAATGTAATTAACAAACTTCCAGATTTCCTTAATTTCCTTTACCTCAATTTCATAAGGTTGATAAATTTTATTTAGAGAATATAGAACGAGTTTTCTTTCTCTCTTAATTCTGTTTAAAACACATTTAAACACTATCCCGTCATTATTGGTAATAAGAATGCATGCATCTCCATCTTTTAGTGAATACCAATTTTGAATGAATTCGCCGGTAACATAAGATCCATCAGGGATTGGTAGCATCGAATCGCCTTGAATCTTAAAAGTTCTATATTTTTTTTCCTTAGACAAAAAAGGCAATTGAAAAACAGGCAAACTTCTTATAAATTCAGGATCCGAATATCCTTTCGAATAACCTGCTGAAGCTTTTTCTTCGACCAGTTCAATATTTTCTTCGTTGTCTGAGTCTATTGTACTATGTAAAACCCGTATATTTGAACCTGTTATGTATGAATCGTCATCGGATTCTTTAAAAACAAATTCACTTTCTTTAAATTGACTTAAATCTTTTTTTAGTAAAAAATCTATACTAATCTTGTAAAAATCGCTTATTCTTATAAGTTTTTCAATAGAAGGCAATGAAACATCATTTTCGTAGCCGCTGTAAGTTGGACGAGGAACACCAATCGTATCGGCTACTTCTTGTTGGGAAAACTTTTGTTTTTTACGTAGAAATTTTAAATTATTGGATAAAAACATACTTGCTTATTTTTACAAAAATAAAAAAAGATTATAAAATAAGCAAATTTGCAAAACAAATAATCAAATTATTTTATAGTTAATTTAAGAATTCTGGAATTTTCATTCAAATCAACATCTGTTAAATTACCCTCAAAATCCTTTCTGACAACTTTTGTAAATATAATTTCAAGAGTTGAATTTTGGACTGCAATTTTTTGAATATCAGACAAATCTATTACATCACTTTCGTAATCCTCAACTTTTTGGTTTTTAATTACAGCACCATTTTGATTCTTGAGTATAATTTCATACGATTTGAAAAAATACTGAGCATCTTCGGGAAATAATTTTGCAAATTTTTCATCAGCAGAAATTTTCACAATTGCCGGGATAATTCTTTCGATTTCGCTGCCGAATTCTGCCATGCTTGTTTTATCAAAAACTTTTAAAACTGGAGCAGGAATTTTTTCGCTTACTCCGATTTTTTTTGATCCACCTTTATCTTCGAAACTTACAATTAAGTTAATATCCTTTCCTGGATTATAAGGAATCAACACAATACCTTGATTTTGGATAAGAGCATCACCCTCGTCATTATCAATATAGACTAGAGCATCTTCAATATTAAAGTCTTTGACATCTATCTTAACAATGTTTTTACATCTTGGCATAAGTTTTCCATATTCATCGAGAACTGCAGAGAAAACTTGAATTTTATCGCTTTCAACACCTTTTTTGTTTACTTGCGACTTTTTGTTACCACACGCTGATAAGAAAATGACTAAAGCGAGAAAATAAAATAATCTTGATTTCATACTATTAGTTTTTTTGCAAATATAAATTAAAAACTGAACATTTGCTGTACTTTTTTGTTAATTTTGTAAAAATTACAGATATGGAAAATACCGTCCAAAAATTCATCGTTGATGAAAAAAACAGATTTTTATAAAGTAATAAAATTACATAATTTCAGAACCACTCCCGGAGTATATTTTGACATTGTTCCAATGGAATTGATGCCTCCAATTTCCGGTATTGATAGAGTAATACATGAACATAATGCTATATCTCCAGGACCTGTAGGAGACGTTAAAAGACCGTGGTATATGCATCCCGGACAGGATGATTATCTTATTGTTTTATACGGAATTAGACATGTTGACATTTACAGACCTGAATATCAAAAGGTTGAGAGTTTTACTGTTGGACCAAACTTCGTAAAAAAAGGAGATAAAATTATTTTTGACGGACCATGTATGTTAATTTGGCCGAAAGGTGTATTTCACAGAATACAATCCGGAGAAGAAGGCTCGGCATCTTTAAACTTTGCTATAAGATATGACAATTTTGATATTAAAACAAACTTTAACATTTACGATCTCAACACAGAAACAGGCGAATACAGAGTGCTTAGAGAAGGACATCTTGATCAAAAATAAGTATTAATTTTTAGTTAATTCTTATCTCTTCCAATAAAACACATATTTATTCTCAAAAAAAGTTGTACTTTTGCGACTTTTTTAAACGAAAATATTATGCCTATTACTAAATTAAGAAACATTGGAATTGCGGCACATATAGATGCCGGAAAAACTACGTTAACAGAAAGAATTTTATATTTCACAGGAACCAAACGTAAAATTGGAGAAACCCATGATGGACAAGCCACAATGGATTTCATGAAACAAGAGCAAGAACGAGGAATTACGATAGCCTCTGCTGCAATAACTTGTAAATGGAATGAACACCAGATAAATCTCATCGATACTCCAGGGCATGTTGATTTCACCATTGAAGTAGAAAGGTCTTTAAGAGTTATAGACGGGATGATTGCTGTTTTTTGTGCTGTAGGTGGTGTTGAACCTCAGAGCGAAACAGTATGGAATCAAGCTGACAGGTATAGAGTTCCGCGAATTGCTTTCATTAATAAAATGGATAGAACAGGTGCAGATTTTTATGCAGTGGTAGAGCAAATGCATAAATATCTTGATGCAAATGCTGTTCCTGTTCAACTACCAATGGGCAGCGAAAATGATTTTAAAGGTACTGTTGATTTAATAAAAATGAAAGCATACATTTTCGAAAACGATACACGTCAAGAAATTGATATACCTGCCGAATTTTATGATTCAGCCAAAAAAGCTAGAGAAAATATGCTTGAAAAACTCTCTGAGTATTCAGATGAAATAATGGAAGCCTTTTTAGAATCAAAAGAATTATCAACAGATACAATAAAAAAAGCATTACGCGAGGCAGTTAAAAATTTATTAATAACTCCTGTATTTTGTGGTGCAGCATACAAAAATATCGGTGTTCAGCTACTCCTGGATGCGGTTGTTGATTATCTCCCCTCTCCTGTTGATATCGGAGCTGTTGTTGGGCAAGATATAGATGATGTAAACAAAACTCACTCGAGAATACCCTCAAATAATGATCATTTTTCTGCATTAGCTTTCAAATTGATTAACGATCCTTATGTTGGTCAACAAACTTTTGTTAGGATTTTCTCTGGTCGTTTAGAAAGTGGTATGCAAATTTATAACGCATCTAAACGCAAATATGAAAGAATTGGAAGAATTTTCAGGATAAAAGCAAAAGAGCGTGAAGAAATTTCAGAAGCTGGAGCAGGTGAAATTATTGCTCTTGTAGGTATGAAATATACAAAAACCGGCGACACACTTTGCGACCCACAGCACCCATTATTGTTAGAATCAATACATATTCCTGTTTCGGTAATTGAATTGAAGATTACGCCGGCAAAACAAAAAGATAAAGATAAATTAGGAGAAGCATTAAGTAAACTAGTTAACGAGGACCCTTCCTTCACAGCCCGTTTTGATCCAGAAACTGAAGAAACAATTATTTCGGGGATGGGGGAACTACATCTGGAGATAATGGTTGACAGGCTCAAAGAAGATTTTAAATTGGATGTTATTGTGGGAGAACCTTCTGTTTCGTATAGAGAAACTATAACTTCATTTTCCGAAGCGAATTATCGTCATGTAAAACAAACCGGAGGAAAAGGTCAATTTGCTCATACACTTATTCGTCTTGAGCCGAATACTGAAAAAGGTTACGAGTTTATAGATTTGATTAAAGGCGGAGTTATTCCAAACGAGTTTATCAGTTCTGTTGATAAAGGGATCAGGACTGCAATGCAAAAAGGTGCTCTTGCAGGTTATCCTGTAGTTGACGTTAAAGCAGTGTTATTTGATGGAAGTTTTCACCCGGTTGATTCATCCGATATGGCGTTTCAAATATGTGCTCAGGAATGTTTTAAGCAAGCATTCTTAAAAGCGAATCCGGTATTACTCGAACCGATAATGAAAGTTGAAGTTAACACTCCGGATGAATATATAGGAGACATAGTTAGCAATATAAACAGAAAAAGAGGGAAAATTGAGTCGATGCGAAGATATAGAAAAGGTTCTCAAAAGATTGTTGCATTAATTCCTCTCATGGAAATGTTTGGATATTCAACACAGCTAAGAAATTTATCATCAGGTAGAGCAAATTTCTCGATGGAATTTCTAAAATATTCCGAATTACCTACTGAGATTCAAGAAAGAATAATTAAATTAGCACAAGAAAAAAAGAATAAAAAATGAATTTATACGGCAAAAATTTAAGATTAAAAATTGTTGAGGTTAAAAACGATGAACTATATGTAGATACGGTTTCAGATGGAATCTTAAAAACAAAGAACAACGATTTGATTATAAAATATAAATCGGGAGATTTTGCAGAATTTTTTCTCCTGCCTGTTGGAAATCAAAAACCACTATTAATGATGGGAAAAGCTCTTGTTCAGGTAAATGAATTTGCAAGGCTTAGAGTATTAGATGTTTGTCCTGAATTTGCAAAAGTTGACATCGGATTGGATCAACCAATAATTTGTGAAAAAGATGATCAGAATATAAGACTTGAAAAGAATAAATACTACAATTTTTATATTTTTATTGATAATCAAAATAACATTTTAAAAGCTTCAATGCACATTGATAAATTTATTGAAGAGAAACCTACAGGAATTTCGGAGAATGATGATGCAGAAATTTTCATACTAGCCAAAACAAATTTAGGATATAAAGCAATTATCAATCACAAATATCTAGGAATGCTTTATGAAAATGAAGTTTTTTCTGAGCTTTACCCCGGGACAAAAACTAAAGCGATAATAAAAAAGATTCGGGAAGACAACAAAATAGACTTAAGATTATTTAGAAACGACGGCAATGACATTGAATCTTTTGAAAATAAAATTTTAGAATATCTAAAAAAGAGAGGTGGCAGCATGCAGATTACCGACAATTCTGATCCAGAAATAATTTATGCGACTTTTGGTTTCTCAAAGAAAAATTTTAAAAAAGCAATTGGTTCATTGTACAGAAAGAATTTGATAGACCTACAAACGCATAATATATTTCTAAAACAATAAAAAAATATCTAAAAAATATTTTTTTATTAATAAAAAATACAATTTTTTGTTAAATTTAAAATATTTTATATTATTTTTGTGAAAAATAGTTTTTTAAATTTTTTTAATTTTTTTTATTATGAATTTATTTGTTGCAAATTTACACCCAAAAACCAGAGGGAAAGATTTACAGGCATTGTTTTCTCAGTATGGAACAGTTCTTTCTGCAAGAGTAATTATTGACAAACAAACCGGGAAATCAAAAAGATACGGTTTTGTTGAATTTGAAAATGACGCAGAAGCTGAAGCCGCAATTAATGCTCTAAATGATTCAGATTTTCAAGGGAATAAAATTGCTGTAAAAATTTCCATTCCAAAAACAGAAGAAAATTAAAAAAAGCGGATATTCCGCTTTTTTTATTCCATAATTACCATTGTTGCCCCAAAGCCATATTCTCTAAACGAAGCATCTTCATAATTGAGTTTATATTGTTCTTTTATTGATTCTCTTATTATAGACTTAAGTGTTCCGTTGCCTATTCCATGTATAAAAACAACTCTTGCAACACCGTTCATTATGGCTTCAGTCATGGTTTCATGGAATTTTTTCATTTGAATTTCAAGAATTTGGGCATTAGACATTCCTACAACGGAATCCACAAGTTGATTTATATGTAAATCTACTTCAATAGTTTTTGGTTTAGGTCTGGTTTTAAATCTTGCTGATTTATCTTCTTCCACTTTTTCTTTTTCAGTTATTATAGTTTCGAGTTCTTTAATTTCATCAATGTTATTTCCTAAGCCAAGTTCCTCTTTAAGAAGGATAAATATATAAGCATTTTCATCTAAAAATTCGTTTGCTTTATAGCGATAGTCTTGAAAAAGTTCGAGGGGAACAATGGGAATTTTTCTTTCAATCATTCGATGATAAATCTGAACAGGATGCGAAATAAATAAAATCTGAGCTACTATTTCTTGAGACTTATTAACTATATCTCTGCTTAAAAAATCAATTTTTATTTTTGTATTTGGTTCTAGAATATCATGATCCAATTTTCTCCATCCAAAATCTCCTTTCAAAAAAAACATATAATAAAGCGTAAAATCAGAATCATTGATTAAAAAAATGTCAAACCCATCCTGTGAATCGTTTTTAACTCTGGTAAAGGCAAAAAAAATGTTAGTAATATTATCATTTTTATACATAAAGTCAGAAGAAACTGTCTCCGTTTTAACTTTTGTTTCAGAAGTTTTATTAAACACAGTATTTTCGGAAACCATTTCGACTTTGGAAAAAACCTTTGATTTTTCAATAACAACCAATTCATTGGCAGGATATGGATATTCAAAACCGGTATCATCTTTTACAAGAACCATGTTATTGGAAATAATTTTTATAACTTCTCCCCCGCCTACATCATTTAAAAATCTTACCTTATCGCCTATATCTATTTTCATATTAAATCTTATTTTTGCACAAATTTAATAAAAATGACTTACATATCGGAAATAAATATTAATGATTACGATTATAATTTGCCAGAAGAAAAAATTGCAAAATATCCTTTACCCAATCGTGATGAATCAAAATTATTAATTTTTAATAATGATATCAAATCGGATATTTTCAAAAATGTTGACAAATATTTAGACAATACGAAATTGATTTTTTTAAACAATACTAAAGTTATCAACGCAAGGCTAATATTTACAAAAGAAACCGGAAGTCAAATAGAAGTTTTTTGTCTAGAACCATACGAACCTACAGATTATGCTATTTCATTAAATTCCACAAAAAGATGTACATGGAAATGTTTTGTTGGTAACAACAAAAAATGGAAAAGCGGAAAATTATATCAAAAATTAGAATTAGATAATAAGATTATTTGTTTGAGTTGCGAAAGGTTAGAAAAGTGCGATAATAGTTTTATTATAAGTTTTGAATGGGATGATAATAGTATTTTATTTTCTCAAATATTAGAAAAGGCCGGAAAAATACCTGTGCCTCCTTATTTGAATCGAAACTCAGAAGCTATTGATTATAAAAGATATCAAACGATATTTGGGGAATTTCCAGGATCAGTGGCAGCACCAACAGCAGGATTACATTTTACTGAAGAAGTTTTCCGAAAACTTTCAAATAAAAATATTCAAAGAGATTATCTTACTTTACATGTTGGGGCAGGAACTTTTAAACCCGTAAAATCAAAAAAAATTTCTGAACATACCATGCATACCGAACATTTCATTATTACCAAAGAAAATGTTAAAAACTTGATTGAATCTCATGAAAACTTGTGTATAGTAGGTACTACTACTGTAAGAGCATTAGAAAGTTTTTATTATGTATTGATCAAAATAAATCAATATAAAAAAATTGACAATTCATTTTTTGTCGGACAATGGGATCCTTACATTCAAAACAATGAAAATAATTTTCCGGGAACTAAGACTTTACTTGAAAATTGTTTAAATCTAATGAATAGACAAAAAATTGAAAATATTTATTGTTCAACACAAATAATGATTTTGCCGAGATATAAATTTAAATTTACAAAACGTTTAATCACAAATTTTCATCAGCCAAAGTCAACTCTTTTGCTTTTAGTTTCGGCATTAGTTGGAGAAAAATGGAAAGAAATTTATGAATATGCCATAAAAAATGATTTTAGATTTTTAAGTTACGGTGACAGTTGTTTGTTAACCTCATCAGAATAATCAACAATTGATAAAAGAATTTTGTTAATATATTTTTGATTAATAACTTACAACTATACAAAAAAAATATTGTCTTTGAGTATGTAAATTAAAATTTTTAGTGTATGAGAAAGATTTTATTATATAGTTTAATGATTTATTTTAGCGTTAATTTGTATTCACAATTAAGTGAAGGCGGAACACCTTTAAGTTTTCAGACATTTAAGGCAAATGTTTTGAGTAATGTTAAGTTTGAAGAGTTGCCTCCGGTAAATGAATTCGCATTAAGGGAAGAAGATAAAATTTTAGATACTTTACCGGGAATGCCATGGAGGTTTGGATTTAATCATGAAGTAGATTTAAATCCTGGTAATTCGGGTGTTTGGGATGTTATTCCCGGACAAGGACGTTTGTGGAGATTAGCATTACGTAGCTCAAATGCAAAAACCATAAATTTAACATTCAACCGCTATAAGTTGCCGGATGGAGCAAAACTTTTCATTTATAACGAAGATAAATCTGTAATTTTAGGAGCATTTACATCAAAGAACAATCAAGATCACGGATATTTTTCAACTACTCTAATTCCGGGAGAAGCAATTACAATAGAATATTTTGAACCGTTTGATGTTGCTTTTAAAGTAGAATTAAATTTAATGTGGGTAACCCATGGATACAGAGGACCTTATGAATATGCCAAAGATTTTGGAAGCAGTGGATCATGTAACTTAAATGTTGCTTGTCCTGAAGCTGCTGGCTGGGAAGATCAAATCAGAAGTGTATGTATGTTGGTAAGCAATGGTAATGGCTTTTGTACCGGAACTTTAATAAATAATACAAATTTCGATAGTAAACCATATATATTAACCGCTGACCATTGTTATAGTAATCCTGCAGCATGGGTCTTCTGGTTTAACTGGCAAAGTCCGACTTGCACAAATCCGCCATCATCTCCATCTTATAATTCTTTAAATGGAGCAACTCTTCGTGCAAGAAATTCAGATTCTGATTTTTGTTTAGTTGAAATAAATACTGCTATTCCACAAAGTTTTAATGCATATTGGTCGGGATGGAATAGAACTACAGAGCTCACATTAAATGAAACAATAGTAGGTATACATCATCCATCAGGTGATATTAAAAAATTCTCATACTCGACTACCGGAGTTACATCTGCAAATTACCTGGGGAATCCGGGTAGTGGAACAAATCATTGGCGTATTGTATGGAGTGGAGGAACAACAACTGAAGGAGGGTCTTCAGGTTCAGCATTATATGATTCAAACAAAAGAATAATTGGACAGCTTCACGGTGGATATGCTGCTTGTGGCAATACTCAACCAGATTATTATGGTAAGCTGGGAGTTTCTTGGACAGGAGGCGGTACTACTGCAACTCGTCTTAGTGATTGGTTAGATCCCACAAATTCCGGAGTGATGGTACTAGATGGGTTCGATCCTTTTGCCGTGATTTGCACACCACCAACTCAACAAGCTACTAGTTTTTCTTCATCAAATATTCAAGACAATCAAATGACTATTGAATGGACAAGAGGTAATGGTAACCAGGTGTTAGTTGTTGCCCGCAAAGGTGCTGCTGTTTCTGGAAATCCAATCAACGGAGTTTCATACTCAGCTGATGCTTCTTTTGGTTCAGGTTCATCTCTTGGGGCCGATACTTATGTTGTTTATAAAGGTACAGGCACATCTGTTACAGTAACGAATTTATTACCAGGAACTACTTATCATTTTGCAATTTATGAATTTTTTACAGCTGACAATTGTTATAACACCTCTGCACTAACGGGATCAGCAACCACAACCGGAACAGCTCCTTGTGTTTATTGTACTGTTTCTGCCACAACAGACGATAATACTGGAATTACCAGAGTGATTTTCAACACAATAGATAATACATCTACTGGTGCACCTGCATATACTGACTACACAAACATTTCTACTAATGTTGTTACCGGACAACAATATCAATTGTCTGTCAGAGTAAATACTGATGGAAACTACACAGTACAAACAAGAGCATGGATTGACTGGAATAAAAACTGTATTTTTGATCCTGGTGAAGAGTACAATTTAGGTTCTGCCACAAACACTGCTAATGGACTTACAAGTCTTTCTCCACTGACAATTACAGTCCCTACTGATGCAGTTTTAGGGCCGACAAATTTGAGAATAAGAACAGTTTACGGAAACACTGTTACTCCTTTAGCTTGTGGGAATCAGAATTATTCTGAGACTGAAGATTATACTATAACTGTTATTGCAGGAGGAGTATTTGCTAACTTCTCAGCCAATCCGTTAACAGTTGAAGTCGGACAACCAGTTACTTTTACCGATGCTTCGGGTGGAGGAACAATAACATCTTGGGCATGGAATTTCGGAGCCGGAGCAAATCCTGCTACTGCAACCGGGCAAGGACCACATCAAGTTACTTACAATACTACCGGACAAAAAACAATTAGTCTTACCGTAAACGGTGATATAACAGAAACAAAAGTAAATTATATTACAGTAAATGAGCCTTGTAATATTATTAATTCATTTCCATGGCAAGAAACCTTTAATCAAGCTGAATTACCTAACTGCTGGTCAAAACAGCAAACACATTCTACTAATACATGGACAAGTACAACAGGATATACTATTGGCACATCAACAAACGTTGTTCCTCAAACAGGCTCTCATTTTTGGTATGTTCAATGGATCGCCCAAAATCAAAACGAATGGCTCATAACTCCAACATTTGATTTTTCAAGTTTAACAACCCCTGTAATTTCGTTCTGGTTTAATGGTTCATATAATTGGTCTGTAACAAACAATAACTGCGACTTGGACCTTATGGTACAAGTAAATGGTGAAACCTGGACAAAAATTTGGGGAGAAACAGACCATCCTAATTGGATAACTGATGACGCCACATACGTTTGGCAAGAAACTATCCTACCATTAAGTGCTTATGCTGGTCATAATAATGTAAAATTTGCTTTCAAATATACAGGAAACGATGGTGCTAATTTCGCTGTTGATAACATAAGGATATACAATCAACAAATAAATCAAAATTATACACTCGATATAAATATTGTTGGACAAGGGAGTGTTAATGTAAATGGTACTCCTTACACAAATACATTAACCTTCCAGGAAGGAACAACTGTTAATCTTCAAGCATCAGCCCAATCCGGATGGCAATTCTCCAATTGGAGTGGAGATGCAGCAGGCTCAAATCCTTCAATATCCATAAATATGAATTCCAACAAAAATATTACAGCTACATTCTCTAACATTACATTAGTTACTGATAACAATTTAGATAATATTTCAATTTATCCCAATCCGGCAGAAGATAGAGTTTTAATCTCATCCGAAAATGAATTCTATAGTATAAAAATTTCAAATATTGCCGGACAATTATTAAAACAAATTGATGTTTATGGTAATAAAACAGAGATTTCGATAGATGAATTTGCTAATGGAATATACCTAATCCAAATAGAATTTAAAGACTTAACAATAAATAGTAAACTGATTATTGGAGAAATAAAGAAAGCGGCATAGCCGCTTTCTTTATTTCTCCAATTCTAAAAATATTCTTATTGCTTCTTCAAAACTATTTCCACAAAACATTTCATCAGCTTTACATTCTATACATACTTTTGGTCTTTCCGGTTTACCCCATAAATCACATAAATTATTTTTATTTAAATGAATACACTTGACATTCGATGGCTTGCCATCTGGCATTCCCGGAATTTTACTGCTTATGGAGGGAGCTATACAACATGCCCCACATTTTCGACATTCCATTTTTAAGATGCTAAATATAAATTTTCATAATCAAAATACTTATACCGCAATTCATATTTCCATTTTCTTCTTATACTTTTAAACTCTAACTTAAGTTCCGAAATATCAATTATAAAACTTCTAAATAATCTTTCTAATTGTATAAATTTAAACCAAATTTCATGAGTCCTTATTAGAAATTCATTGGAATATTTTAGACATCTCGAATAGAATCTGGAAAAAAAGTTTGAATAAGATTGGAAATATTTTGTTGATACTCCTTTGTAAGTATATCTAATAGTGTTTCTAAAAATAATTTCATTATTAACTTCAAGTATTTTTTTATTTCGTAATGTTTGCACATTCGCAATTGTAAAGTTTTTACTTTCTAATAACGCAATAACTTCTTCAGAACCGTATATTTTAATATTTGAATAACAAAATTTCTTCAAATTTCTATTAACATGTTGATTTTTTAACTCACCCATATGTAACAAATTAATATAAAAATCTGAATTATTCTCAATAATAACAGATCCTGTCCTCATAAATTGTCTTGGAATTCCAGATAATTTAGCATTAAGCCTTCTTCCCTTCTGACTAAAATTGAAATAAAAACTTTTTAACATAACTTCTTTGTTTATTTTTTCTTCAGATTCAGAATAGGAAACAAAAATTTTATGTCTCCAATCAAATGCCGTTTGAGGCGAGATTTTAAGTCTTTTTGCAAATTCATGAATTGTTAGAGGTCCTTCATTCATAATAATTCTATAATATTCAAGGAACACATGTAACTTATTTAAATAATAAATTGTTGTTCCGGTTGTTGGGATAAAAGTCTTTTTACAATCCTTACATTTATATCTGTGAGTATTTTTATACTTCCCATGCTTAATTATATTTAGACTATTACAATAAATACATTTATGAATTTTCAGATTTGAAACCAAATCCAATAGTTCAGCAAAGTCTTTAGATATTTTACTGTAATTAGAAATTTTAGAATCTTGCATATAGAAAATAATTATAACCACAAAAATATGTAAAATTAAATTACCTTAAAAAAATTACTAATCAGAACTTATTTGCTTCAACAACTTCCTATAATTAGTTAAAAACCTTGCTCTTGAGATAAATCCCACATATTTTCCATTATCTACTACTGGAATATTATAATGATCATATTTCTCAAAAATAACTGCTATTTCAGGTACACTCATATCTGATGATATCACTACATCTGGCATATACATTAAATCTCGCACATAAATTTTATCATAATATTCTGTGTTAAAAATCAAATGTTTTATGTGATCAAGCCAGACAAGTCCCTTAAAATTATTTTCTTTGTCAACAACCACATATACTGTTCTACTCGACTTTGCAATAATTTTTGTTAAATCTCCTAAACTTGCGGATCCATCAATTGTTAAAAAATTCTTTTCGATTAAATCTTTTGAATTTAGAAGTGTTAAAGTGTTTTTATCTGCATTATGTGTTAATAATTCTCCTCTTTTTGCCAGAATAATTGTATAAACAGAATTTGGCATAAATATTTTTACAATAGCAAAAGAAATTGATGAAACTATCATCAAAGGGAAAAAAAGATGATAACCACCAGTAATCTCAGCTATCAAAAAAATCGCTGTTAATGGGGCATGTATAACTCCTGAAATTAATCCGGACATTCCAAGTAGTGCAAAATTTACGGGTGAAACGTTTATATTGATGTATGATAAAAATAAAGCTGTAAACAAACCAATATTTGCTCCCATGAACATTGAAGGAGCAAAAATACCCCCGACTCCACCAGCACCAAAAGTAGCTCCAGTTGCAAAAGGCTTGAATAGAATTATTAATAATATTATCAGTAATAAAAATCTATCCATATTTTCAAATAATGTATCGTTTAATGCATAACTTGTATCAGCAGATAAGGCTGAGTTAATCACCTCATATCCTTCGCCATATAGTGATGGATAAATAAATATCAGTATGCCTAATACTGTAGAACCAACTAAAAGTTTTATCCATGAATTTTTAATTCGCGAATAGAACTTTGATTGTTTTAAATAGAGTAAGGAAAAATATAAAGAAACACTGCCGCATAAAATTCCTAATAGTATAAAATACAATGTATCTGACATTCTAAATGGATCTATAACTTCTAAAATATATATATAGTTTCTACCTATAAACAAATATGATGTTAGCGCAGCCGTAATGGATGAGAAAAGTAAAGGTAAAAGTGATGACATTGTTAAGTCAATCATCATTACTTCTAATGCAAAAATGATTGCTGCTATGGGAGCTTTAAAAATTGCCGCAATTGCTCCGGTTGCTCCACTTCCTATAAGTAAAATTATTTGTTTATAATTTAATCGGAATAAAGTGCCTATATTACTACCTATGGCAGAACCTGTTGCAACAATCGGGCCTTCTAATCCTACAGAACCACCAAATCCTACTGTCAAGGAACTCGCTATTATTCTGCTAAACATATTATGCTTTTCAATTTTACCCTGAGTTTTGGACATAGAATATAAAACCATAGGAATACCATGCCCTAATGGCTTTTTAATTAAATATCTAACAAATAATACCGTCAATAAAATACCTATAAATGGAAATAATATGTATATATATGGGAATGAATTTACATTTGCTATATATATTACCAATTCCCTTACAAAGTGAACTGAATTCTTCATTAATACAGCTGCCAATCCGGAACAAAATCCAACAAATATAGATAATATCAGCATAAAATTTTTATCACTGATATTACGAATACGCCAAATTAAAAATTTTTTAATAAGTACAGTTATATTTATCAAATCCGGATTTTTCATAATACAAAAATGCAAATAATTTTTGAAGTCAAGATAATTTTTATAAATTTACATAAAAAAATCTCATGAAAAGATTTAAACTTGGAATTGCTTTAAGTGGTGGAGGTTCTAAAGGTTTTGCTCATCTTGGAATATTAAAAGCTCTTAACGAATTCGGAATATACCCTGAGATTGTCTCTGGAACAAGTGCCGGTTCTATAGCTGGAGCTTTTTATTGTGCAGGCTATAAACCCGATGAAATTCTTGAAATTTTCAAAGAAAAGAAACTTTGGGATTTAACAAAATTTCATATCCCAAAAGATGGATTATTAAACCTTGAAAACCTCAGTTCCCTTATCGAAAAATACATAAAATATAAAAATATAGAAGAATTACCAATCCCTTTAATTATTTGTACCACAAATATGAATGATGCAAAGGTTGAATATATTTATAAAGGGAAAATTAACCTCTATGTTCAAGCTTCTGCTTCAATTCCGGTTGTTTTTTCTCCCGTTAAAATTAAAAATACATATTATGTTGATGGAGGATTAATTGATAATTTTCCTGTAAAACCATTGGTTAAATTTTGTGATCTAATTATTGGCGTTAATGTTTATCCTTTTGAAAAGACAGAAAAATTAGAATCAATGATTCAAGTTGCAACTAGAACATTTCAAATTGCTATAAACAAAAATATTAAATATTATCAACGTAAATGTGACTTATACATAGAACCTGCTAATCTGGCAAAATACAATATTTTGGAGCTGAAATATCATCGTGAAATATTTGATTTGGGATATAACTATTGTAAAAATATTTTGTCAAACACAGATATTTCAAGGCTAAAAATCTAATATTTTTTTCAGTTCGACTATTCCTTGTCTGCTGGTTCTAACAATTTTCCCATTGTTGAGAATAATTGAAAAGTTTTCTTTAGAGTATGGCTGAATTTCTTTTATCTTATTAACATTTATTATTGTAGAACGATGAACTCTGACAAAATCATTTGGGTTTAAACTCTTTTCAAAATATTTCATTGTACTATTCTTCACGAACTCTCCGGTTTCGGATAATATAACAACGTAATCATCAGCTGATTCAATACAATATATTTTCTCAACAGGTATGATTACTATCCTGATACCACTTTTTACAACTACTCTATTTATAAATTCTTTGTTTTCATTATAATTTTCTACAATCTTATTAAAATTGTCTTGAAAATTCGACGACGCAAGATTACTTTTTGCTCTGTCTAAAGCTTTGTTAAAGCGTTCCTTAGAGAACGGTTTTAATAAATAGTCTGTTGCATTCAATTCAAAAGCCCTAATTGCATATTCATCATATGCGGTTGTAAAAATCACTTGAACAGGTACATCTATAAGCTCTAACAATTCGATTCCTGAAATTTTTGGCATCTGAATATCCAAAAATAAAATTTCAGGATTAAATTCATTTATCTCTTTTAGACCATCAAACCCATCAGTGGCGAGTCTAATCTCATCAATATCCTCTCTTTCTTTCAAATAGTTCTTTATTAATTCTATTGCATGTGGTTCATCATCAATTACAAGTATTCTCATGTTTAAAATTTTTGTGGTATCTTCAACAAAACACTAAACTTTTTTTCATTTTTATTTATTTGAAACAAATCTCGCCTGTTATAAATATAATATAACCTATCAAAAGTGGAACTTAAACCTAATCCCGTTCCTTTTTTTTGGTTTGTAAATTCAGATTCGTAAGTATTTTCAAGTAAAATATACAAACAATCATTATCACAATAAGATTTAAAATAAACCTCAATAGCCACTAAACTCTCTGAAACTGCATGTTTAATAATATTTTCGAATAATGGTTGTAATATCATTACCGGAATTTTTGAATTATATGAAGATTCTTCTATATCATCTTTAAACAAAATTTTATTTCCAAACCTTTCTTGTTCAATTTTAAAATATGTTAGCGCAGAGATATATTCCTCCTTAAAATTAATAAATATTTGATCCTTGTGCTTTAATATACTCCTAAAATATTCTGAAAGATTTATTATCATTACTCTTGCTTTTTCATTGTCTGTTCCTATTAAAAAGTTAATTGAATTTAAACTATTAAATAAAAAATGTGGATTTATATAGGCTTTCAACATGTTAAGTTTTGTTTCAGCCAGGTTTTGTTTAAGCATCTCTTCAGATTTAAGTTTTTCGGCATATTTATTAAAGAGTATAATTATTTGATAAACAAGAATTAGAATTGTAAAGAGAAATAATCCGGTACTTAAATGATATAATGGGTTGAATATAAAACCGGGATTGTTGCCTAGCAGTTTGATTAAAATACTTTTAAAGAGCATATTAAAAACAAACCAGACCAATACAACCATTATTCCAGAAATTATAAATAGAAAAATTTTCTCGTACAATCTTGTTTTACTTAAATTATATTTTACTACATACCAAATTCCAAAACCTGTTGCAGCAAATAAAGTTATCGAAATAACTGACTCTGAAACGGCTACTGCCCAAGAAACATGCAAGGTAAAATAAACCAAAACAGAATAAACCGTAATAATTATTACGGTTATTCCTAAATACGAAAATGTAAAATTTTTATTATAAAATGGATTTTGCATATTTTATCCGTTAATTATTTCTCCTCCTCCAAAAACTGCTTCTCCCTTAATAATTAACTTGCCTTTTGTTTCAACATTCGACAGCTTAATATACCTTCTTTCATCGCTAAACCCACCAAAAACCCCGGATGTTTCTAAACTAACATCCCAATTCTCTGGTAATATAATTTTTACTCCGCCGAATACACATTCTACTTTCAGAATATTTATGCCTTCCGATAAAGCTGCTCCTCGGAAATCGAGTTCACCACCTCCAAAAACAAAACTAACTTTACCTCCTTTAAAATTTTGAGAAGTAATGATTGTATTTACTCCAGAAAATACTCTTGATATATTAATATAATCATTCGAACTGAACAGTTCATCAATTAAAGGGCTATATTTCGAAGTGTTTTTTTTATCAATATTTGACGAACGTGTGAAAATTTTTACAACTATCAAAATTCCTATAAATATTAATATAATTGGCCAAAATAAATTTGCAGTCCCGTACTTAAGTCCATAAATTTCATCAATTAAAAATATTGCTCCAATACTTATTAAAATAAAACCTTTAAACCACTTTTTTCTAAAACCATTACTTAATACCAAAAGTCCGAAAGCTATCAATAAAGATTGCCAACTGAAAATGTATTTTATTATATCATAACTTATTATACCAAAATTTCTAAGCAATAAAATTACTCCGGCACTTAAAAAGAATATTGCAACCAAAACATTTCTTGTTACTTTACTTTTCTCCGTAAAACAGCAATTCGTCTTATTATTAACAGAATTTCTCATATTTTTTTTTACAAATAAAAGGAATTATTCAAAAAAAATAAAACAGTTTTCGGTAAATTAACTAAAAACAACGGTAAAAAAAAAATCAGCCTTAGCTGATTTGTGCCCGGGACAGGGATCGAACCTGCACGTCCTTGCGGACACTGGTCCCTGAAACCAGCGCGTCTGCCAATTCCGCCACCCGGGCCTGAATAATTTAGGTTTGCAAAATTAAATGTTTTTTCCTTTAAACGAAATTTTTCTTAATCAAAATCCTAAATTATTTAGAATACTACCTATTTTTAAAATAGGTTGCAATCTCATCAAAAGGAATTTGTTCTTGTGTTCCGGTGTGCAAATTTTTAATATTCAGATTTTTACTTTGAAACTCATATTCCCCAATTATTGCCACATATTCAATATTTTTTGCATTAGCATATTTGAATTGTTTGTCTAACTTAGTATTTTGTGGATATATTTCACAACTTATATTATTTTTTCGCAATTTTTCAGACAAAGCAATACAAGTTTTTAGGCTATCATTTCCAAAATTTACAAACAAAACTTTAACCGCACTTTCTATAAATTCCGGAAACAAATTTAATCCGAGCATAACATCGTAAATACGGTCTGCACCAAAACTTACTCCCACTCCCGAAACATCCTTTAATCCGAAAATTCCGGTGAGGTCATCGTATCTGCCACCTCCACAAATACTTCCAATTTGAAAATCTGCTGCTTTTACCTCTATAATTGATCCCGTATAATAATTTAAACCACGTGCTAAACTTAAATCAATTTCAATCTTATTCTTGATCGGATTCATCTCAACATAAGAGATGATTTCTTCCAACTCTGCTACACCTTTTAATCCGATTTCATTGTCTTTGAAATATTTTTTTAAAAAAACTATTTGGTCCTTGATGCTACCTGTAGTACTTATCAAATCCAATAAACTTTCCACATCAGCTTCTTGAATGCCTATTTGTAAAAGCTCATTCTTTGTATTCTCTCGACCAATTTTTTCAATTTTATCAATCGCAATTGTCATTGGAATCAAATTGTCTGACATTCCAAGTCTTGCAGCTATGCCGGCTAAAATTTTGCGATTGTTTATTTTTATTATTACATTAATGCCAAGTTTTTGAAAAACCTTATCTATAATTTGTAAAAGTTCATATTCATTAAACAGAGAATCGGAACCTATAACATCAACATCACACTGAAAAAACTCACGATAACGACCTTTTTGAGGACGATCTGCTCGCCAAACAGGTTGTATCTGATATCTCTTAAACGGAAAATTTATCTCGTTTCTGTGTTGAACCACAAATCTAGCAAAAGGAACAGTCAGATCATACCTTAATCCTTTTTCACACATTAAGGATGACAATTTGGTTAGATTTTCCGAAGTAAATTCATTTTTAGGAATTTCTTTGGTAAAATCTCCGGAATTTAATATCCGGAAAAGTAGCTTATCGCCTTCTTCTCCGTATTTACCAAGCAAAGTGCTTAAATTCTCCATTGCCGGAGTCTCTATGGGGAGATACCCGTGCAGATTAAAAATTTCTTTTATATTGTCGAAAATATAATTTCTGCGACGCATCTCCAATGGACCAAAATCTCTTGTCCCTTTTGGAATTGAAACATTTACTGCCATGTTTTTTTCAAATAAAAATTAAACATTAAATCTTATATGCAGAATGTCGCCATCTTCGACAATATAAGTTTTGCCTTCGACGTGAAATTTTCCTGCGTTTTTAACAGCTTGTTCAGATCCTAGTTCAATAAAATCATTATATTTCATAACTTCGGCTCTGATAAAGCCACGTTGTAAATCAGAATGAATTACTCCGGCAGCTTCCGGTGCTGTCATACCTTTCTTAATGGTCCATGCTCGGATTTCCTTTGGCCCCACGGTAAAAAACGATTGCAAATTCAACAAATCGTATGCTTCTCTGATTATTAAATTGACACTTGGCTCTTTAAGACCATAATCTGCAAGGAACTCTAATTTTTCTTCTTCTGTTTCCAGTTCGGCTATTTCTGCTTCCAATGCCGCAGCTACGGTAAGAATTTTCACATCTTGTCCGGCAAGTGCTTCTTTTACCGATTTTACATGATGATTTAGATTATTTATCGAAGCCTCGTCAATATTACAAACAAACATTACAGGCTTTGCTGTAAGCAAAAACAAATCTGCAATATATTTTTTATCTTCATCGCTGACGGGAGCTGTTCTTGCATTTTGCATATTTTCCAGATGTTCCTTATATATATGTAAAACTTCTAACGCTGCTTTTGCTTCTTTATCACCGCCTTTAAGAAGTTTTTCCATTCTTAAAATTTTCTTATTTATCGACTCCAAATCTTTAATTTGAAGTTCGAGGTCTATAGTTTCCATATCCCTTACAGGATTTACTGATCCCTCTACATGTGGCAAATTATCATCATCAAAACAACGAAGTACATGGATTAATGCATCCGTATTTCGGATATCTGCTAAGAACTGATTTCCTACTCCCTCTCCGCTACTCGACCCCTTTGTAAGTCCGGGGATATCTATAATTTCAACTGTTGCAGGAACTAATTTTTCTGTTTTTTGATATTTCTCAAGTTCTTTTAATCTCGGATCAGGAACGTTGATAACAGCTATATTAGATTTATTGCTTGAAAAAGCATAATTACTTGTCTCGGCTTTTGTGTTTGACATACAATTAAAAAGTGTTGTCTTTCCACAATTTGCAATTCCTATTATTCCACAATTTAAACCCATATTTTTATTTTTTTGCAAAAATAAAAATATAAAACGCTCTAAAAAATATTTTGATACAACCAAATCAACAATTTTTCGTTATTAATGAAAATAAATTTTTTCGATTATTTGACTTAATGTATTTTTGTGAAAAATTTTTGAGATGAAAGACAGATTTTTTTATTCGTTAATTTTGCTAACTAGTGTTTTAGGAATTGTTTTAATGACTTCTTGTGGCGGAGGAAATTCTCATGGACCAGAGAACAATCCTGTTATGTATGCTTTGGTTAATTCCACAAATTGGCGAACTCCTGACCCAAAAGCAATTTTAACCGACAACTCCATTAAAATATACGGAACATCTGCTAATGGACAAACAATTATTCTTAATGTAAAATCTGCCGAGGTTGGAGAATATTATTTAAATCAAACTAATGGAAATTATGCCGAATTTATCCCTAACATGAGTAGCGGTGCAGTTAGATATTCTACTCTTGGAAACGAAAACGGAACCGGCTTCATCAGAATTTCATCTATTAACAAAGAAACTAAAACTATTAGCGGAAACTTCTATTTCACCGCATTTAGAAGCACCGACAACACATCAAGAAATATTACTGACGGTAATTTTGCTAATGTTCCTTATAAATATTACAGTGTTAACGATACTTCTCAATTTCAAAACACATTTATTTTTGTTGAAAATAATAGAACATGGGAAGCAAAAACAATTACAGGTGTTAAAAATGACACTGCTATTATTTTATTTGGAGAATGCGATCGTGCCGAGGCATGGCAAAGCATTACTCTTACTCTCCCAAAAAATATTTCGGCCGGAGTTCAGTATATTACAGAAACAGGACCTGTATATGGTATTTTCCAGCAAGGATTTTATGAATACAAAGCTATAAACGGATCAATTACAATTATCGAAAATAATTCTAATACCCGAACAATCAGAGGAACATTCTTCTTCAACTACCTTGATAATCAATTCCAAACTAAATCAATAACAGGAGGACAATTTGAAATACGTTACACAGATAATACAATCCCATAAAAATATTTTTGCACTGTAAAATTATTTTTTACTTTTGTCTAAAATATTTAGATAATGAAAATTAAATCCAATTACTCTAACTATCTGATTTACACTGGACTAACAGCAATTGTCCCAGGCTTAGCTGCAGTCAGTATTCCTGAATTCACAATATCAACTCTAATAGTTATTCTCGGTATTTTAATATCCTTGAGTGGCATTACAACTTTAATTTACAGGCTAAAAAATAAAAAAGCAAATAATTTTATTCAAACACTTCATATTATTGGTTCATCTGTAAACATTGTTTTTGGTATAATCCTGATATTTCTATATGATAAATTTATTGAAGTTTTCATTATAATTTTTGGTATTACGGTTATTTCAGCTGGAATTTCTCAACTTATAATTACTTTAAACAATAAACATCTGGATTTAAGTGCTAAAATATTTGCAATAATCTCTGCCTTGATTGTTGTAGCGGGATTCATTATGATTTTTAATCCTTTTGATACAGCAAAAGCAATTACCATATTTCTTGGAATAATTCTAATTGTTTATGGAATTTTAAATATTATTATGGCTTTTTGGTTAAAATCAATAATAGCCAATGTTAATAAAATTATCCCACAAAATACAGATATTAAGGACACAGAAATAATAGAATAAGTTAAATAATAAATACAAAGCATATAAATCAAAGTGTTAATAATTAAAATTTTTTAAAATGAAAATTGAAAATGGCAAACTCGTAACTATCACATATTCTTTGTATGTAGATGGTTTTAATGGTGAATTAGTCGAAACTGTCAACGAAAATGAACCATCAGTTTTTATGTTTGGTGTTGGCGAAATGCTTGAATCTTTCGAAGAAAAAATCAAAGACCTTTCCGAAGGTGATAGTTTTAAATTTATGCTAAAAAAGGACGAAGCTTATGGTGACGAAGATCCTGAAGCAATAGTAGAATTTCCTAAATCAATGTTTACAGAAGATCCTGAAGGATTGCCTGAAATTGGAGATTATGTTCCTATGGAAGACGAAGAAGGAAATGTTTTCGATGGTGTTGCAATTGATATTACTGAAGATATGGTTATTATTGATTTCAATCATCCTTTAGCGGGAGAAGATTTATACTTCGAAGGCAAAATTGTAAAGGTGGAAGATGCTAAGTAGTTTAGAATCCGGCTTATTGCCGGATTTTTTTTAGCATTATTTTATTTAAAGTTAAGCTAAAACAATAAGAAAATTTTATTCTTACATTTTTATGTTTTAATATTGCGTTAACTTAATTTTTTAAATAAATAAAAGAATGGAATCATTCGAAAACAATGAAAACATTTTCAATAAACTTAGGGAAATTGCAGCAAAAAATCCCTACAGCATAAAAATTATTGAAACTAATGTTGATCCGGACACTCAAATAGAGTTTTTTAAACTTATTCAAAAATTTGGAAATCAAAATATAAAAATAAGCCCAGAGAAACTTGAATCTCAACTTATTAATGAAACTAATCATCAGAAAATAAAAGAATTGCTGTCACAACTTACATTATCAGGAACAGTCGAAGCCTACCGTATAATTGAAAAATACGTTGAATCTGCACCTGAAGATTTAAAAAAATGGGCTTTTCTTGCATATAAGCAATCAAAAATGTTTTTAGAATCTTCATTGCTTGAAGAAGAATCTGTAATTTACATAGCATCAGGCTTAGGAGGTTTGGGACATCGTTTAAGGTATTTTTTTGCCCTTGTAGGAAAATCAATTTTAACAGACGGACAAATTAAACTTGCCAAAGGTGAAGTTGAATATTTTTTAAAAAAACATGATGCTATAATCGAAGAAATTAATACCTCAGGTAAATTCATTTTTTTTAAAGCACTTATTCCGGTTCAAATTGAGGTAATTACAATTATGCAAGAAATAGTTTCAGAGATTAATCAATACGGAGATTTTTTAAATGAAAATGTATTTATAACTAACGAAAAAATTCCGGAGCTTAGCGAATTAAACAACATTTTCAAAGATGAATAATCAAGCTGAAAACGTAAAAATAGAATCTTCATGGTTCAATTTACTTCATGAAGAATTTTCAAAGGAATATTTTAAAAATCTGGTAAATTTTGTAAAGGAAGAAAAATCCAGATACAAAATTTATCCTCCGGGATCATTAATTTTTAATGCTTTTAACACTACACCCGTAGATAAAGTTAAAGTTGTAATTCTGGGACAAGATCCATATCACGGCGAAGGGCAAGCACACGGACTTTGTTTTTCTGTGCCGCCCGGAATAAAGCCTCCACCATCATTGTTAAATATTTTTAAAGAATTAAATTCCGATTTAGGAATAGCTTTTCCAAAACACGGGACTCTAACATCATGGGCAGAACAAGGAGTATTATTGTTAAATGCTACCCTAACAGTTAGAGCCAATTCGCCAGGGTCCCACCAGAATAAAGGTTGGGAAACCTTTACTGATTCAGTAATTAAAATTCTAAATGATACTAAGACTAATCTTGTTTTTATTCTTTGGGGAAATTATGCTAAAGCAAAACAAAGTTTAATTAATTCTGAGAATCATTTAATTCTAACGGCTGCTCATCCCTCACCTTTTAGTGCAAATTCTGGCTTTTTTGGATGTAAGCATTTTTCAAAAACAAATGAATATCTAATAAAAATTGGGAAAAATCCAATAAATTGGAGTTTATAAAATTGTTATATCAAAGAAACTATTAAATTTGTAAAAAAAATTTTATGGTAAATTATGTAGTTACTGATTATATTGAAAAGTCCCTTCAAGAAATTGGATTTGATCCACGCTCAGCCAGAGGAGAAAAAGAAGGTCAATGGACTATCAATTACAAAAATTCTACTGTTTGGATTGATCTATTCAATTACCCACAAAATCCCGAAAAGTATTATTTTCAGGTTATGAGTCCGCTTTGCAGGATGGTTGACCGTCAAAAAGAGGAATTTGCAATTGATTTGCTTGAAATCAATTATCTGCTCTATGGTTGTTGGATTTGCAAAAAGGATGATTGGATATACATCCTGCACCTCAGAGAAGCTGACAATTTGCAAAAATCTGAAATAGACAATACAATAGAACGTGTTGCTGTTTATAGTGCAGAATATTGGGGTAAGCTTTCTTTTAAATATAAAGATGCCTGGGATAAAAAAGAATAATTTTTTTTGGATTTTTGAAACTTTTGCATTATTTTTGCGTAAAGTTTAAAAAATTTTTAACTAAAATATAGGAGGATCTCTATCGAAAAAACATCTACCCTCGAACCATAAACTTAATAGTTATGAACCTTGAGCGTTTCTCCGATCAGGAGCTTATTAAAGGTTTTAATGAGGGTAACAAAGAATGTTTGGAAATCCTTATTAAAAAACACCAGAAAAAAGTCTATTCATACATTTTTATGACTGTAAAAAATCAGCATGTTGCTGATGACATTTTTCAAGAAACTTTTATTAAAGTTGTAAATTCACTTAAAAATGGCTGCTATTCCGATCAAGGAAAATTCACCAGTTGGGTAACGAGGATAGCTCACAACATAATCATTGATTATTATCGAAAAGAAAAAGCAGAAAACACCATTTCGAATGATGATTCGGAAGTTGACTTTTTTAATAATCAAAAATACTCTGATTCAACTATCGAAGATTTGATTGTTAATGAACAAATTTTTGAGGATGTCGGAAAACTTATTGATTATCTACCACCTGAACAAAAAGAAATAATAATTCTTCGACACTACAGCGGAATGAGCTTTAAAGATATTGCAGAACTTACTAATGTCAGCATAAATACAGCACTGGGACGTATGAGATACGCTATTATTAATCTCAGAAGAATAGTTGAAGAAAAACAGATAATATTAACAAAATAATTATTTTTAAAGCCATTCAACATTTTATTATCTTTGTGAAATAAAAAATTATAAGTATGAATTTTAGTAAAATTATCATTTTATCTGTAATTATTACAAGTATAATATTATGTTACAATAAAACCTATGCCCAATCTTCTCCCGAAGAAATAACAGAAACTTTCTTTACAATTTTTGAAAACGATATGAGTGCTGCTGTGGACTATCTTTTTTCTACAAATGAACTAATTGACCCTAACCAGCCCGGCATAAAATCAATAAAAGAAAAAATGGAAGTTACCAGAAAATTACTTGGAAACTTCTATGGTTACGAAACAGTAAATATTTATTATGCTGGAGAATCATACCAAAAGCATATATATTCGATTAAGTACGAAAGGCAACCCGTAAATATGACAATAATTTATTACAAGCCAAATAACAAATGGAAAGTTCAAAGCTTAAATTTCCAAGATGATATTGATTCTGAATTGAGGTTAAAATAAAATAATTTTTCAAAAAGACATTTCCTCTGATTTATATTCAGATACATTTCCAACACTATCTTCCACAACAACTTTTATTGTAAACTTTTGGGATTTAGGTAGATTTTCGTCAAAGTAATATCTCAATCTATTTTGTTTTGGCTCATATTCTGCCAAAACCCATTTGTCATTTATATAAATATTGTAGTTTTTTATTCCCGATAAATTATCAGAAATTTCAAATTCAAAAAATGAAAAATTGGATAAATTTGTTTTAGCACTAAAATTTTTTGGTCGGATTAGTGGTGGAACTGTATCAAAACTTACGAAAAATTCTCCTAATAATGATGAATTTGCACATATATAAGATTGATGTATTTCAGATTTAATGTAGGAAATTTTATTATTATGGTTTCTTGCTATAAATGCTTTATTTAAAATTTGGGGGTTCAAATCGGCTGAGTATAAGCACAAACATACTGATTTTTTAGGGAAAATATAGTCTTCTCCTATTTTATAGTGAGATTTTCCAGATTTGATTTTTTTCTCAATTCTCAATGGCACATCATAAAAAAAAGTTCCGGAGTCTATTTCTATTCTGGCATCATCGAAAACAAATAAATAATTTTCATTCCACTTAATAACATTTTCCATTTGATTACATTTAGAATAATCATGTGAGAAGTCTCCTCGTATTGTAAAATTTAAAACAGATTCATTTCCGTTAAAATCAATAACAACAATTTTAAATTTAGACTCCCTATTGGGTTCGATATAAATTAACCCATGATTTAAAACTTTTTCGAACACATTCAAGTCATTATTTGGTTCCACATACAACTTGTGAACATGTCTCTTATTATAAAGTAGCTGATAATAATCGAATACACTGTTTTTATTTTTTTGCTTTTCAAAAACAAGTTCTTCCATTACATAATCATAAATAATTTTCTCATCTTGAAAAACTCGAACACGTTTAGCACCAAAACGATTTGTAGAACGATCCATTCTGTCGAGATACTCAATTCCCAATGCAAATAATCCTGTAATAGTAATTATACCATTAAGAGAATAATTATTTTCAGAGATTTTATGAATTTTATATTTTTTGACATTATTATATTCAGGTACAACAAAATTATCGCAAATAGGAAAAACATAAAGATTTTGCAATTCGGGAGGAATATTATCCAAAAAATTAAAAAATTTACCCGCGGGATTTAAAGGATTTTGAGTTTTTGTTTTTCGAATTTCAAAATGCAAATGCGGACCGTCGGACTGCCCTGTATTTCCGCTATAGCCTATAATTTGACCTGTTTTTACTGTAAATTTATCATCATTAAAAATAGTATCAATAAAATTAAGTTTTTTATCATACATTTCTTTGATAATAAAATTTTGAATCTCAGTGTTAAATTTAGAGAGGTGAGCATAAACAGATGTAAAACCATCAGGATGGTTTATGTATAACGCTAACCCGTATCCATAAGTAGCCACAACAATTCTTGAAACAAATCCGTCATTTATTGCATAAACAGCCAGACCTTCCTTAAAAGTTTTAAAATCCACACCGGAATGAAAATGATTTTGTCGAGGTTCTCCAAAATGTCCAGCTAATAAAATATCATTATTTAATGGGAATCTAACTCTCTGAGGTTGTGAATATAGATCCGAAAAAAAAGAAGCAAAAATTACCAAAAATATAGTTCTAATGTGCATTTAAAGAAAAATTTACATTTTATTAAACAAAACTAAATGATTATTTGTACTTTTTAAAAAAAGTTATTAACTTTGTAACAATAATTTTTAACTATGAATGAAGAATATAACAAATTGATTAACAGATTAAATGAAAACATTCATAGATTAATTTTGTTGTATAATGAGAGTGTTGAAGAAAATAAAAAAATAAAAACAGAATTAAATAATAAAACAGAAAAAATAACATTATTAGAGAGAGAGTTAAGTGATTTAAAAACAAAATATGAAAAATTAAAATTAGCAAAAACGATAGAAGGAACAATATCAGAGACGGGAGATGCAAAACAAAAGTTGAACAGAATAATACGGGAAATTGATAATTGCATTGCTCTTTTAAATAAATAGGTTTTAATGGACGAAAAACTAAATATAGTATTAAAAATTGGTGACAGAGAATATCCTGTCAGCATCGAACGTGATAACAGTAAAAAAGAAGAATTGTTGCGTAAAGCTGCCGGCAGAATAAATGAATTATTAGAAAATTATAGGAATAAAGGATTCAAGAATAAAGACATGCAGGATTACATGGCAATGAGCTTATTACAATTTGTAATTAAGTTAATGGAACTTGAACAAAAAGAAAATTTGTCACCAATAATTAACGACTTAAAAAAAATTAATTTCGAATTGGAAGAAGTCCTGAACCAAGAGTAAACGTTCTTTTAAATACAATATAGCAATTAGATATTGCCCGTATTGATACTTTGAGGGTTGAAAAACTCAACACAAACAAAATTGGGACAATGCTCGGGATATGTACGACAGGCCTTAACAACATTGCAAGCAATGTTGTACTGAGCAATCAGTCATTGGAAGTCGGAAGTAGCTCGGCGGTTCCACCCATAATTACTAGGGGTTTTTTATCAGCACCAAAGTTATTGATACGGGCATTTTTTTTAACAATTAAATTAAATTTGTATGGAGACATTAACAATAATTTTTGTAACGATTGGAGCCTTTGCAGGTGGAAGTGTGATTTCTTATTATTTGTGGGACAAAGCTCTTGCAAAAAAGAAAACCAGAATTATTAACGAGTCTGTTGCAGAAGCGGAAGTAATAAAAAAACAGAAAGAACTCGAAGCAAAAGAAAAATTTCTTCAGCTTAAAGCTGAATACGACAATGATTTTAATTCAAAAAATCAAAAGTTAACTCTTGCAGAAGCAAAGATAAAACAACGCGAGGCTATAATTTCGACAAGAATTGAAGAAACACAAAGAATGAAAAAAGAGCTGGAGGTTATTAGAGAGAACCTTGATAAACAGCTTGAACATGTTCATAAAAAAACTGAGGAACTCGAAAAATTGCATCGCGAACAGATCGAAAAATTAGAGATGATTTCGGGATTATCTGCCGAAGAAGCAAAAAAAGAACTTATGGATTCCTTGCAGGAAGAAGCTCGTGCAGATGCTATGAATTTAATTAATGAAATCATAGAAGATGCCAAAATGACTGCTAATAAAGAGGCAAAGAAAATTGTGCTGGATACAATTCAACGAGTAGCAACAGAAACTGCAATTGAAAATGCTGTTACAGTTTTCCACATAGAAAGTGATGAACTAAAAGGTAGAATTATAGGACGTGAAGGAAGAAATATAAGAGCTCTGGAAGCTGCAACAGGTGTTGAAATTGTTGTCGACGATACTCCTGAAGCTATAATTCTTTCAGCTTTCGACCCTGTTCGTAGAGAAATAGCAAGATTGTCGCTTCATCAGCTTATTACCGATGGTAGAATTCACCCTGCAAGAATCGAAGAAGTAGTAAATAAAACAAAAAAACAGGTTGAAGAAGAAATAATAGAAATAGGCAAAAGAACAGCTATTGACTTAGGAATTCATAATCTTCATCCTGAACTCATTAGAATGGTTGGAAAAATGAAATATCGTTCTTCTTACGGACAAAACTTATTACAACACAGTCGTGAAGTTGCAAATCTCTGTGCTATTATGGCTGCTGAATTGGGATTAAATCCAAAATTAGCAAAAAGAGCCGGTTTGCTACATGATATCGGAAAAGTTTCTGACGAAGAATTAGAATTACCACATGCAATTTACGGAATGAAACTAGCAGAAAGATACAAAGAAAAACCTGAAGTTTGCAATGCCATCGGCGCTCACCACGATGAAGTTGAAATGACCAGTCTTATTGCTCCGATAGTTCAGGTTTGTGATGCTATTTCAGGAGCAAGACCCGGTGCACGCAGAGAAATTATAGAATCATATATAAAACGTCTGAAAGATCTCGAAGAACTTGCTTTATCATACCAAGGAGTTACCAAAACCTATGCAATTCAGGCTGGTAGAGAATTAAGAGTAATTGTAGGCTCAGAAAAAGTTACTGATGAAGAAGCTCAAAAAATGAGCTACGAAATAGCAAAACGCGTTCAGGACGAAATGACTTATCCCGGCCAAATAAAAATTACCGTTATTCGTGAAACAAGAGCTGTAAATTATGCAAAATAATTTTTTGACAGGAAAGAAAATACTCGTAACAGGTGGAGCCGGTTTTATCGGCTCCAATCTTGTTGAGAGATTACTTGAATTAAACAATAATGTTGTTTGCCTTGATAATCTTTCAACAGGAAAAATGAAAAATTTAAAAGAACTTTTATCTAAGCCTGATTTTAAATTTATTCATGGAGACATAAGGGATTTAAAAACTTGCAAAGATGCTTGTGAAGATATTGAAATTGTTTTTCATCAAGCTGCTTTAGGATCTGTTCCTCGTTCAATAAATGATCCAATCACAACAAATTCTACAAATATTGACGGCTTTTTAAATATGCTTGTAGCAGCAAAAGATGCTAAAGTAAAGCGTTTTATATATGCCGCCAGTTCATCAACTTATGGTGATTCGCAAGAACTTCCAAAAGTTGAAGACAGAATTGGAAAACCTTTATCTCCTTATGCTATAACAAAATACGTGAATGAACTATACGCAAAAGTTTTTGCTGATTTATACGGAATGGAATGCATAGGATTAAGATATTTTAATGTGTTCGGGAAAAATCAAGATCCCGAAGGACCATACGCAGCAGTTATACCGAAATTTATTAAAATTTTGATAAATCACCAATCACCTGTCATTAATGGTGATGGAAATCAAACCAGAGATTTTACTTACATAGAAAACGTAATTCAGGCAAATCTACTCGCAGCCACCGTCGAAAATAAAAAAGCTATAAACACGGTTTACAATGTAGCTTGCGGGCAAAGCACTTCATTAAACGAAATCACTGAAGTTTTAATTAAATTACTATCAAAATTTGATCCGGAAATAAGCAAGATTAAACCGATTTATGGCCCGGAAAGAGCAGGAGATGTCAGAAATTCGTTAGCTTCAATTGAAAAATCAAAAAATTTGCTTGGTTACAAACCTACTCATGTATTCACCAAAGGAATTGAGGAGGCTGTCAATTGGTATTATTATAATTTGAAAAGATAATCCTGTTACTGTTTAAAATGTAAAGCGAGAATATAATAAAATAAGTTCTGATATCAATTATTGAACTGGACTTCATACTGTTTAGCAATAAAAACAACAATACTAAATAATGTATATAATTTTTACATTTCAATTGTTTTATAAAGATTTTAACAACAAATAATCCAAATAATAATACTCCGACAAAACCTAACTCAACCCAAATTTCAAGTAATATATTATGAGGATAGCTTCTGTGGTCAAAACCTTTTTCAAGAATACCAAAACTGCCGACTCCATATCCAAAGAAAAAGTTATATACATTGTCAAAAATCAGACTTAGAGAAAGATCTACCTGATTTAAACGCACATTCACGGATTTCCCCATATTTTGAACGTCTGAGGCGTTAACTATTAAATTAAGTCTCATCAAAGACCTTTTGATTAAAAAATTTATTTCATCATTAAAGATAAAGTATAATATTACTAATACAAAAATAGCTGAAATAAAGCTAATAAATACATTCCAAAACCTTAAGTTTTTTTTAATTATGAATTGTATAAAAAAACGAATTGAAAAATAAATAAATAAAAGACCTCCTGAAAAAATTATTGGACCCCTTGCTCCCATTATTATCATCAACACAAAAGAAAAAAGCAAAAGAAATATTTGAACAAATATGTTTTTAAAGATCAACTTTCGAGATGTGCTCAAAATCATTACATTTATACCTAACAAAGTAGAACAATTCAAATAAAGTCCGGCAATAAAATCATAATTCTGGTATTTATAACCTTTATAGTAGTTATTTATAAATAAAATGATAAAAATTATGGCCAGAAATATTGTAGAAATAGTTATATATCGAACAAATTTAGGAATGTTAAAGTTTTTAATGGTAAATGGTAAGATAAAAGCAATAATGTTTAAAAAAAAATATAATGATTTAACTACGGAATATTTTTGGGAAGGAGTATATGTTAAAGTAAACAAAAGCCAGATATAAAACAATATCAGCAATGATAAAGAAATAACAAAAGTTTTATCGTATTTCAATGAAATTTTACCTTCACGGTATTGAATTATTAAACCAAAAAAGATAAAAAATAATGAGATTATAACAAAATCAATCGGCAGATTTATAGAATAAAAATATAACAAACTTTTAATTTGTCCACTCAGATAAAATATTGTAAACAAAACTTCCACTATGTATTACTAAATTTTATTTAAAATATCTTCGTAAACATTTGCCCACCCCTTCCATTCGTTAATCCTAAGATTGTTATTGTGCCACAATAATACAAAATCTCCGTTAAATTGTTTTACTATATTTAATAATTCGAAAGAGATATTTAGGGCAGAATTTTTATCATTTTTACTTTCACGCTTTAAGGCTGTATCCATAATAATAAGAGGTCGTTCTGTCAGGTTTAACATTTTCCGCTGAATAACATCAAAAACTTTATACTCCATACAAGTGCCACATCTGAAACCGGTTAACGAGTAAAATCCTAACGAACTGTCAATTTTTAATCCGGATTTTTCCCAAATATTCCATGTTTCAGGAATAGAAAACCTCAAATAATGTTGTCGCCCCTCTTCAACTTTGTTTACATATTGCTGAAGTCTCGAAATTTCCAATTTCAATTGGTTTTCATTATTAAAGCTTGAATAAGAAGGATGAATACCAACAATATGATTTCGAGCAAGTATTTTTTGTAAAATTTGAATACATTTAGTATCATCTATATCAAACCTTACGTCGAATTCTCCTTTTTTACCGGCAATAAAATAAAATCTTGAAACTATACTTTTCTTCTCCGACAAATCCATTAAGTAATCAAAAGTATCCCAAACATCAGGTAGTTTTCGAAAATTATAATTATAATAATCCCTCAGGCTGGTAAAAAAGTCTGTTAAACTTTTACGTTTAACAATGTCCCCTCCTAATGCTTTCAGGAACTTTATAAAATTATCATACCGGAATAAATAATCTATATCGTGAGTAATATACGATTTAAAAACTCTACTGTTAAAATTATTGAAAGAAAACTTTTTTTGTATGAAATTTTTTAACAATTCAACATATTCATCAACTACAGGACGTTTGTGAATGTTATTTTTAACCGAGAATAATTCTTGTTCGTTAATTCTTAGAAACTTATCTTTTGGAATTAATGAAATTTCTTCCCATCGGGTTAAAAAAAAGAAAATTCCGGCAAAAATATCAATTCCACAATAAATTTCATCATCATTTTCGGAATAATCATTTTTTCCGTAAAGAACAGCAATATCATGCGGAAAATTATCTACTTCAGCAAAACTCAATTGGGGAAGATTTCTTGAATTTGAAAAATAATTTGATCCCTGATTTAATAAACTAAAAAAAACATCTTCAAAAATTATTTTTTTACCATCGTGAGAAACTAATTTATAAGTATTAAAATTATGAAAATTTATGCAATAATCAATTCCCAATTGTTGTCTAAAAACAAAATCAAAAAGATATTCTTTTTCAAAAATAAAATTATTTTGCGTATAAATTTCAATCATACTGATAAAAATTAAACAAAAATATAATTATTAGTTTAAATTAAAGAATTGAAAACAAAAAAAAGAATTAACAAGTATTTATGATTATTTTTGTAAAAAAAAGTTAAAATGAATAAACCATCAAAAAAAACCGAACCTATTTTTATTGGCGGTGCAATTGGGAATTGCGTTCATGTTGCAGGTGTTTATGAATTTTTAAGAATAGCATCAGAATTAGGGTTTAAAACGGAATTTTTAGGAGCAGCTGTTGATCCTGTTGATTTTGTTTCGGAAATAAAGAAACGTAAGGCAAATGTTGTATGTATAAGTTATAGATTAACTCCTGATGCACTGCATTCAATTCTGGATCGTTTTTTTCATGAAATAGAAAAGAATAATCTTAATGAACTCCAATTTATGTTTGGTGGCACTCCAGGAGCCATTGAAATTGCTAAAAAATATAAACAATTTCAATTCTTTTTTGCAGGCGATGAGAACATTAAAGAAATTGTAAGTATTATTGATAAATTTACTCCTGAAAACAAAAAAGTTTTACCAAAATCAGGCTTAGAAAATAAAAATTTTAGCACAACAAAACAAAAAGCCATCCCTATAAGTCATGACAGGAACTTTTATACTCCTTTAATAAGACATCATTTTGGGTTACCGAGTTTGGATGAAACGATAAAAGGTATTGAGAAAATTGCTGATTCAAAATTGGTTGATGTTATCTCAATTGCTACAGATCAAAATGCACAAGAGTTTTTCTTTGAGCCTGAAAAAATGGATCATAGTCTTGATGGGACCGGTGGTGTTCCTGTTAGAACAGAAGAAGACATGATTGCTCTATGGAAAGCAGCTCAAAGAGGTAATTTCCCGAGATTAAGAGTATATTCCGGCACAAAGAATTTATTAAAGTGGGCTGAAATGAGTGTCAGAACTATTGATAATGCCTGGGGAACTATTCCACTGTTTTGGTATTCACGACTCGACGGAAGATCTAAACGACCTCTTGCAGAAGCAATTGAGGAAAATAAAAAGGTAATTAAATGGTATGCCGACAGAGATATCCCCGTAGAAATAAATGATTCGCATCATTGGAGCTTGAGGGAATCTAGCGATGTAACAGCTGTCGTTGATTTTTACATATCTGCACTAAATGCAAAAAAACTTGGAGTAAAAAAATATATTGCCCAATTAATGTTTAATACCCCAAGATTGACTTCTGCCTCCATGGATCTTGCTAAAATGTTTGCAAAAATTGAACTAATAAAAGAGCTTGAAGACGAAAATTTTAAATTTTTAAAACAAGTTAGAGCAGGATTAACGCATTTTAGTCTGAATATGAATGTTGCAAAAGGGCAATTAGCCGCATCAACAATGCTTGCGATTGCATTAAAACCTGAAATAATTCATGTTGTAAGTTTTACTGAAGCTGATCATGCTGCAAAACCCGAAGACGTAATAGAAAGTTGCGAAATTGTTAAAGGTGTGCTAAGAAATGTATGGAGCGACTTACCAGACATGAGTTTAGATCCCAAAATACAATCCAGAAAAAAATATCTTATTGAAGAAGCTAAAAAGATGATAGAATTTTTGGAAAATGAATTTTCAAAAGATTACATAGATCCTCTAACAAATTCTGAATGTCTTGCAAAAATGGTTAATAGAGGATTTATTGATGCTCCTCAATTAAAAGGTAATCCCGAAGCTCTGGGTAAAGCTCGGACTATGCCCATTAACGGAGGTTACGACAATGTTGATGAAAATAACAAGCCAATTAATATAACAGAATTTTTTAATCGCTACTTAAAATGACTGACAAAAAAATTACGGTTATTGGGGCAGGTAACAGCGGATTAGTTATGGCCTCCCACCTTGCTTATTATGGATATAATATCTGTCTTTGGAACAGAAGTGAAGAAACTATTAATAAAATTCTTAAAACAAAAACTATTTATTTAAACGGACAAATAACCGCAAAGGTTAAAATCAGTCATGTTACCACTTCAATTCAAGAAGCTTTAAAAGACTCAGAAATAATACTTATCACAACACCTGCAAATTCTCACTATGACCTTGCAAAAATAATTGCTCCCTATATAGAAAAAAATAGCTTAATAATTTTAAATCCGGGTAGAACTTTTGGTGCATTGGAATTTCTTAATACATTAATCTCAGAAAATTGCAAAAATATTCCGAGCATTTGTGAAACACAAACTATAATTTATACCTGCAGAAAGACTGCAGAAGATAAAGTAAGTCTATTAGCTTTCAAAAACAGTGTACTTATTTCTTGCATAAATAGCAAAATAGAAGCTATTATGGGAAAGCTTCCTAACGAATTACAAAAATACTTGAAACCTACAGAAAATTTTCTTCAAACATCATTAGGAAATGTTGGTATGATATTGCATTGTGCCCCAGTTTTACTCAATACTGGATGGATAGAAAATAAAAAACATAAATTCCGATATTATTACGAAGGAATTACTCCAAGTATTGCAAGATTTCTGGAAAAAATTGATAATGAAAGGCTTGCTGTTGCGTCAAAGTTTGGTGTAAAAATTAGAAGTGTATCACAATGGCTCAACGAAAGTTATGGCGTACATGGTAAAAATTTATATGAAAGTATTCAGCAAGTTGAATCATATAGTACTATTGATGCTCCGGAATCGTTAATGCACAGATATCTTTTTGAAGATATTTGCACAGGACTTGTCCCGATTGAAGCTCTTGGTAAAAAATTAGGACTGGAAATGAAAAATACAAGTTTAATAATTGATCTTGCAACTGAAATGTTAAATTATGATTTTAGATTTAATGGTCGTAATGAAGAAAAATTAAAACTAATAGATAAAAATTTCAATTGTTTAAATATTTTCAAAAATTAATTAAGGGACTGTATGTTTAAAGTTTAATTTATCAAAAAATTATTTAATATCAAGAATAAATTCTAATATGGAAAAGATTCCATTTTAATATAATATAAGTTCGTCATTTTCCATTTTCTTTTTGTTGGAGCAGAATACACTGCCGTAGTTTGTTGTGTAATAAAATTTCTGTAAATGTTTTCCATATCAGTAAATATCCGCCAGACAAACTTGAGATTCAAACTGTATTTTCCTAGTGGATCAAATCGACAAAACAATGAAAATAAATAAAAATTATTATACTGCTGTAAATATTTTGTCGAAACCCCACAAAGTTTATGATTTATCCACAGCTTCAAATCTTTATTCATACCAATAAACCGATTTATCTTAATCGCTTTTTTAGTTTTCTTCACAAACTTTAAATCTTCATGATTAAGACTCATTTTCTTAACAAAACCTAAATAACAGTTTCGCGAAGAACTTATGATTTTACTTTCCGGTTCTATCCTTCCGCAAAGTACTTTCAACAAATGTTTTTCCCTTAGCTTACCTACTGTTGCAAGTCTAAACATGGATGCTGTTTCATCGGTTGAGGATACAGTTTTAGAACAATTTTTATCATCGGCAAGAGTAATTTTACCTCCGTGCTTTCGGGGATTATCCACTCCTTTCCTACCCTTACGACTAAATCGTAACCACAAATCATCACAAATAACCTCTCTACCAAATGTAAATTCTTCGGGAGAAAGCGAGGCCAATATTTTATGTCTCCAGTCAAATGCTGTTAGTGGAGCAATTTTTAATCTCTTACACATTGCACGGAGTGTATCTAAACCTCTATTTTTAATATCCTCAGCATACTCGATAAAAACAACTTTCTTCTTCAAATAATGTATTGATGTTCCGGTACTTGGAATAAAAGTTCGTTTACAACTGCAACATCTGTACCTTTCTGTATATTTATACCTACCATGACGATAAAACTTTGTACTGTTACAATAAGGACAATGTGTAACCTCCAATACAGAAAAATAAAGATTAACTAATCGGTTATCGTAAACTTCAGATGACATTAACAGATATTTTTGCAAAAATAAAATTTTCCCACATTTTTTTGTATCATAGAATGTATTTTGATAAAAATTTTCTCTAAATTAAATTCGTAAATCATTCAAAAATCTCGCCTTTCTTAAATTAAACTTTATTTTATAAAGAATAATGAATATTTAAGTCTAAATTTTTCCACTTTATTTTGAAACATAGTAATATTTATTGAACTAACTTATTTTCAATTTAATTAATCAAAAACATTTTGCAAATTAGTGAATCTTTTTTACCGTTAATAAAAACTTAAAGTTTTAATTTGACTTAAATATGGTTGACAAGATTTTTTAAATTTGAAACATGAAATTCTCGAGCATTTTATATGATAATATCAAGATTTCGATTAACTCAATTAAATCGAATTTACTAAGAACTACACTTACTATTTTTATTATTGCATTTGGAATTATGGCATTGGTTGGAATTTTAACTGCTGTAGATTCAATTAAGGCCACCATTACTTCAGAATTCACTAATATGGGAGCGAATACAGTTTCAATTAGTAAAAGTGATAGAGAAATAAAAGACAAGAATGGAAAAATTATTGATAGTTCCCCAATTAAGTATCAGGAAGCTATTAGATTTAAGAATGAATATAAATTTCCAGCAAAAGTTTCGATTTCGGTTAATGTTTCATGGACTGCCACTTTAAAAAATTCTAATCATAAGACTGATCCTAACATTTCTGTCATTGGTGCAGATGAAAATTATTTAGTAACCTCCGGAAGAGAAATTAAATATGGTAGAAATTTTACACAAACAGATATTTTATCGGGAGAAAACTTAATAATTATAGGAAGCGATATTCAAAAAAGACTTTTCCCAGATAAAGAAAATCCTTGTGACGAAATAATAAATATTGGAAGTTCGAAATATAGAATTATTGGAATTTTAAAAGAAAAAGGATCAAGTTTCGTTGGAGATGGAGACAAAATTTGTTTAATTAGTATTACAAATGCAAGGCAGTATTTCGCCGATAACAAAAGTTATGTTGTTAATATAATTCCTGATAATCCTCAACATCTTGATTATGCAGTAGAAGAAGCAGAAGGTTTATTTCGTACAATTAGAAATCTTAAATCACACGAACCATCTAATTTTATAATTAACAAAAGTGATAATATTGTAAACATGCTTCTGGAAAACATTTCTATTGTTACAGCTGGAGCCACAATTATAGGATTAATAACCTTATTGGGAGCTTCTGTTGGGTTAATAAATATTATGTTAGTATCTGTTGCTGAACGAACTCGAGAAATAGGAATTAGAAAAGCTATAGGCGCCAAATCCTCAACCATAAAACAGCAATTTTTATTTGAATCGGTTTTCATAGGACAACTTGGTGGCATTTTAGGAATTATTTTGGGGATTATTGCAGGAAATTTAACCAGTTTGATTACAGGTGGAAAATTTATTATTCCGTGGGGATGGATACTTTTAGCTGTATTTCTGTGTTTTTTGGTTAGTATTGGTTCAGGTTACATTCCTGCACAGAAAGCTTCTAAATTAGACCCGATCGAAGCTTTAAGATATGAATAATAAAAAAGCCGCTTAATGGCGGCATTTTATTTTTTATTTAAATAGTTTAGGAATTAAATCAACAACACGGTTTGAATATCCCCACTCATTATCGTACCATGAAATAGTTTTTAAAAGTCTTCCTCCAATTAGCATTGTACAACCAGCGTCGAATATTGAAGAATGTGGATTATGAATTATATCTACAGAAACTATTGGATCTTCGGTATATTGCAAAATTCCTTTCATTGGTCCTTCTGCAGCCTCTCTTATTGCTTTATGAACCTCTTCAATTGTAACATTTCTCTTTAGATTTACAACTAAGTCAACAGATGATCCGGTTGGAGTAGGTACTCTCATTGCCATACCATCAAGTTTTCCTTTTAGTTCAGGTAAGACTTTGCCTACTGCCTTAGCTGCACCGGTAGTTGTAGGAATTTGCGAGACAGCGCACGATCTTGCTCTGCGTAAATCACGATGAGGAGCATCAAGAATGACCTGGTCATTTGTATAGGAATGAACAGTGGTCATAAAACCATTTTCAATTCCAAAATTATCATGCAATATTTTTGCAACTGGGGCAAGGCAGTTTGTAGTACAAGAAGCGTTTGATACGCATTGTAATTCAGGAGTAATTATGTGGTCATTAACGCCAAGAACAATCATTGCATCAATTTCATCTTTTGAGGGAACACATAGAATTACTTTTTTGGCTCCATTCTTTATATGATCACCATAACCGCCTTTTGTACTTTCGCGTACAGTAAAAACACCTGTTGATTCTATTACAACATCAGGAGTTACAACCCAAGGAATATTTGAAGGATTTTTCTCAGCCGAAACAAATATTTCTTTTCCATCAACAATAATTGACTTTTCAGTGTAAGAAATATTCCTTTCGAATTTTCCCTGAGTGGAATCGTACTTTAATAAATGAGCTAAGATATTAGTCTCTGTAAGGTCATTAATACCTATAATTTCTATTTCCGGTCTGTCGAAAGCTATTTTAAAAACATTCCGACCAATACGACCAAAACCGTTAATTGCAACTTTTATTTTCATAACTTTTTTTTTGCAAATATAAAAAAAGCCTCAAAATCGAGGCTTTTTTTTAACTAATTATTTAATATTATTTAACAATCAATTTTGTAGTAGAAATATTATCAGCATCTTTCATTCTTAAAATGTAGATACCTCCTTTTAATCCTGAAACATTATATTTTAATGAATGACGACCAGAATTCAAATTATTATATTTTAAAACATCAACAACTTTTCCTGAAGCATCATAAATTGCGATCTCAATATTGGTAGATTGTTCTAGATTTACATTGATATGAGTATATTCAGATGCAGGATTGGGGAAAACATTTATGTTAGAATTTGGTTTTTCTGTTATATTTTGAGGTACGCTAGTAGGTCCACCGAAATCTTTGCAGACAAATATCCCACGACCATGAGTTCCTGCATAAATATAACCATGATTTCTAACTCCGGAATCAGAATTTAATTCATGAATCCAACCATTACGATGAATTTGTTGACGTAAACTATAAACAGCTACATAATCCATTCCGTTTTGATTTTCATCATTCCATACAGGAGAAGCTGCCGTAATATCGTTAGTTGAATACAACCCAAATTCAGTGCCTACTAATACTTTTCGTGAATCATTCCACAAAATAACAGCACAATATGCAGGCATTGCTGGTAAGTTTCCTTGTTTAGAAACGAAAGAACCTGTTCCACTGGCAACAGCAGGATCTACGTTTGCGCTGGTAGAATAATATATAAAATTAGAAGAACCGTAATTACCTAATGTAACAATAACAATTCCTGCAAATTCAGGATCAACAGCAATTGAAGTAATGGATCTATTACTGAATGTTGCAATTTTATCGGTTTGTAAATTATAAGTTTCACGAATAACATCCATGGTTTCAATGGTCCTATTTTCTTTGAAACCTTTAACTCGATATAGGTTTGAATTTTGTCCAACTTGAGTTGCTACGTATAAAATATCTCCATCTGCGGACCATTCCATAGTCATAGCAACTTCATTCGGAAATTGTATTACAGGCATCCAATATGGATCTTTTCTCATACTTAAAGCATCTCTGGTAACCCACACACTTCCATTAAAGCCAACTGCCAAAATAGATTGATATGTATCTTTTACCCAAACAGTATCGTCTTTAGCAACGGGAGCATTAAGTGTAACATAAAAGAATTTATCCGGTACATTTGATTCTATTTCTACGACTTCTCCTGCTGCCAAATCACGTGGAGCAACTTTATATACGTAGTCTATTGAATTTTCATCATAAAAACTTTCCCATAAAGCTATAGGAGTAACAAAAGCATGTCCTCCCGTTTCGCTGCCAATTCCAGATACTGCAGATCCAACTCTTGCACTATAAGGAGATGCCATATTTGCTCCACCTTCATCACTACGATATAAACTCCCGTAATAAACTGTAGAAAATACAATTTTTGGATTAATATTTGAAATTGCACAATATCCACCATCACCTCCTGAAACAGAACTGAATTCATAAGAAGTTCCTGTAGAAGTAGAAACAGTTGGATCGTATAAAAGTGTACCATTATCTTGAGTTCCTCCGATTAAAGTTTTATCAGGACCAATACCTATTGCATAAAATTGAGTTACATTAAAATATTTATTTCTTGTTTGCCATGAAATTCCTCTATCAAGAGATCTGTGTAATCCACCATCTGATCCGCATAAAACTATATTCGGATTTGTAGGATGGAAAGTTATTGCATGTTGATCTGCATGAACATAACGAGGGCTTGATTCTGGTAATGTCCAATATGTTAATTGATTCCAACCATCATTTTTACCCCATGACCATAATGAATACTGTCCGCCGCAAATAATTTGATCTTCATTATCCGGAAAAACTGCAATTACATTATTAAAAGTACCTTGATTACCTAAAATATTGAAATGATAACTACCACCCGGTCCAATTATATTCCAAGTTAAACCTCCATCATCCGAACGATATACATTCAACATTGAACCATCAGCTTTTGAACACATTGCATACATTACATTTTTATTGCTTGGAGCTATTGCAAGTTCTGTTCTTGCTGATGTTAAAGGCAATTGACCTATTGAATTTCCGGTAACTTTTGTCCAGGTTGCACCTGAGTCATGAGATACATACACATTTATTCCTAAATCAACTATTATGTATGTACCATCAGAACTAATATCTACACATCCGGCAAATTCCTTGATCGGATTGTTTGCAACATTCAATATTGGATTTGTCCATGTTTGACCACCATCAGATGTTACTTGTAGCCCTTGATTTGTTGCTGCATAAACCTTTCCGGGAATTGTTGGATGAGCAACTAATTTATTAACATATATAAAAGTATTTTTACTTTCCTGAGTTGACCATGTTGATGCTAATCGAGTGAATGTATTTCCATCTGTTGATTTCCATATACCAGCACCTTCAAAACCGCGAGATTTTGTACCATATCCCATGTAAAATCCTTCTCCTGTACCAAAATATATTGCTCCGGCAGCATCCTGACACATACTTGAAATGTTCAAATTAGGAACATTATTAGTTTCTGTATCACCTGCATAGATTACCTGTTGCCATGAATTACCCGCAGTTGTTGATTTCCATAAACCTCCGGATACTCCGGCAGCATAAATAATATTTGGATTGCTTTTATCAAAAATTATAGCTCTTACTCTTCCACCTGTATTAGTCGGACCAATATTTTCCCATTTAAGATTCATTCCTTGGTTCTTACTACGACGTAACGCTTCTATTTGCATTAAAGCAGCATCAATATCTTTAACATCAATTGTTCCTGTCTCAAGGTTAATCCTTCGTAAAGCCATCCATTCTGCTGCTCCTGAAATAGTTTGGGAAATGGTAATTTGATTTTCTTGATCTCTGGGAACGTATCTTTTCCCATCTTTTGCAAAGCTCAAAAAATAAAAAGCTGCAAGTGTTAAGCTAATTCCTAATAGTCCAAAAATCAGTTTTTTCATAATTAATAATTTATATTTACTTATTCTTCTTACTAAGTTTCATTCAAGCGTTAAAAATACAAAAAATTTCTATTTCAAAAAAAAAATGACATCTTTTTTTCAACATTTAATTGTAAAAATGATTAAGCAGAAACTATTTAGCCTTTTTAAGCTCTTTTCGATATTCACGATTTAACCTTGCATCGTATTTATTTCCAAATTGGTATGATACAAACAATGATAAAAATATATTGTTTGATTTTGATGCCATAATCTCAATGGGAATAAAATAAAAATCTATCGAAATTCCAGTTTCGAGCATTCTGGCTTTCATAACATTTTGACTAAAATCAGTTGAAGCACTTAATCTTAAAAATATTCCCGGATGCAATTTTGTCTCATTTAAACCAAGAATAAACGGAGCTTTACCTATTATATCAGTAGGATTGCTCTGTAAATGTAAATCCATTTTATTGTATGAGGTATATGCTATAGGATAACCTCCTGAGAGTACAACACTGTCTATTATTTCATAATATATTGGCTTGCTTATTGCAAAACTTAATCCGGTATTTGCAGATAAATTTATTGATATGCTGTTTTTTTCTCTCTTATCAAAAATCATTCGATTAAATCCGTAACCAACTTTTAAGTTTATTACTGAATGTGTTTTCCCATAAACAAATTTTCTTGAGGATAATGCATCAAAATAAGGATTTACTACCTTAATCTCTTTAGAACTTTTAAGAGTATTTAACTCAATCAGATAAATATTTCTGTTGCGGTAATTTATTCTTGTAGAAAAATGATATAATAAACCAACCCCGTCACTATTTAGCTTTATTCCAAAAGTATTTTGATTATAGTTATCCGGAGCTCTTTCTGTTTCAAATTCACTTTGTCCAACAACAAATTGACTTTTAAACAAAATTAGAATCAGCAATAATATGTAGGTGAAAACTTTCATATTATTGCAAATATAATATTTTTTCAATCAAATTATGCTTTTACTTCTGTTTTAATATCAGTTTTTCCGTATGCCGGACAATCATGAGTAGTTTTACATGAACTTAATGCTAACAATAGAAAAATAACAGAAACTACAACTAAAACTATCTTTTTCATTTTATTTTAATTTATAATTTTTACAAAATTATCGTATTTTAGTTAATAACGAAAATCTTAACTAAAATTTTATTAACAATTAATTTTAAAAAAAAAGAGGGCATTCCCCTCTTTTCAAATTTATTATCAGGATTTAAATTAGTTCTTTAGAAACTTATATGTTATAATTTTATCATTTGTATGTAAATTTATAAAATATTGACCGGAACTTAAGAAACTTACATTAATATTATTTTGTTTAGTAACTAATAATTTACGACCTGTTAAATCAAAAATTTCAGCAAAATTAAATTCAATTCCTTCAATTATTAAATAATCATTGGCAGGATTTGGATATAATACAACCTTATCTGTTAAATTTTCTTCAACATAGATTCCAGGAATTACTGTAATTGTAACTTCGTCAGAAACTTCACAACCATTAGATGCTGTTACGGTTACAGAAATAACATTTTGCCCTATTTGTAAATCAGAAGCATTTACAACAATGTAATTTGTTGTTGCTCCGGTTGACCATAAATAGGTATATCCAATAGGTGCACCAAGAATAAATACCTGATCTTCGTCAACTAACATATTATCCCCCAAATCAACTTCAGGAACCGGGAAAAGAATTAATTGTACTGAATCAGAATTTTGACATCCATTTTCATCAGTAATTGTTACACTATATGTTCCGGCTTTACTTACAGTAATAGATTGGTTTGTTTCTCCATTTGACCATAAATATGCGGATGCATCGGGAGCAGTAAATTCAAATTCAGGACCTGGACAGCTTGTAATATCATCACCTAAATCTACAGTTGGTAAACTATATACGCTTACGGTAACTTCATCAGAATTTTGACATCCGTTTTCATCTGTAATTGTAACACTGTATGTTCCTGCTTCAGTAACAGTTATCGACTGGGTAGTAGCTCCTCCGGACCACAAATACTCGGCTGCTTCTTGAGCTTCCAATATTGCAGAAGAACCTTGACAAATAGAAAAATCTTCACCTAAATCAACTGTAGGTAATTCAAGTATTGTTACTAATGTTTGAGATGAAGCTGTACATCCATATTCGTTTGTAACTGTAACGGAATATTGACCTGATTCAGTAACTGTAATTGTTTGTTCTGTAGAGTTATTATTCCACAGATATGAAGCGTAAAGTCCTGCATCAATTACAACATTAGTTCCTGCACAAGCTGTAAAATCTTCAGGTAGTGTAAATTCAACAGTCGAAATACTTACAGTAGCAATTTCTGATTGAATAGAATATGTATCCATAACAACGATACAATAGTATTCTCCGGCTTCATCAACGATGATAGTATTTAAGTCAGGATCGTTATTTAGTGGTTCTCCATTGTAATACCAATGATATTCTAAAGTGTCAGAAGCCGTAGCTTCAATTGATAACATTCCGCTTTCCCCTTCACAAATAACGATTGATTGAGGCTGTTGAACTATTTCAATTGGTTGATATACAACAGATTTATAATACTCAAAATATGCAATTTTCTCTAGAGATATTAACTCGTTATAAGTATGATACCCTGCACTACCAACAGGTCCCGGTCTAACGGGCAAATAAACATCTACTTCTAATCTAAAATCTCCATAAACTCCTTCTTTAATTACATATCCGATCGGTAATTGCATATTGCCTTCCTGTGTTGGAGAAACAATTCCTACTGATTCTCCTCCTGAAATCATTATACCATAAAAAATTGCACCATTCAAATCAGTGCCTCTTAATGAATTTCCATAAGTAGGGTTATCGCTTAGAATTTTTGTTCCCCAGTTGCCGTTGTATTGAGCACCGGTAAAATCAGCCATAATTCTGTTGGATGTTCCGGAATGATAATTTAAACCTCCAATTGAAAATTCTTCAAAAACATCAGCAAAAATTAAAATATCGTTAGTATTGTTATCATACAACTTTAACATAACAAATGCTCCATCAGTATTATAAGGAGCTCCATTAATTATTATTTCCGGATCATAAGTGCCGATATAATCATGCCATGAAAAATCAATCATCATATTATCTTCATTAAAAGATAATTCAACTAAAGGCATTAAAAAAACATTAATAACAGTATCCGAAATCAGTTCCAGATTACCAGTAAAAGTTACATATCCAAATCTTGTAACGGAAAATGAGTAATTCCCTTCCGCCAAATTAAAAGAATACGAGCCTTCAGGATAATCCGTACCTTCAATTGTTAAAAACGCATCAGAAATAGGGTTTTCAAAAATGTCTTTTACAACAAAATTAACATCATAATTGATTTTTGGAGCTGAACCTGCAAAAATGGCATTACTGAACAATAAAATTGTGACCAAACACAAAATTAAATTTTTGTAGATTTTTTTCATGGTAATAAAGTTTTATTTAACATACTTAATCTAAATGCAAAAATAAGTATTTTTTTTTTACTGAAAAATTTTTGAATATATAAATAAAAAAAATTCTACATTTGCCGACAATAAAAATTAGTTAATTAAAAAATCTAAAACTATGGTTGAAAAAATTCAAAAATCGTTGAGAGACTCTCAAACTGCAAGATGGGTTGCATTGGGTCTGATTTCGCTAACTATGTTTTTTGCGTATTTTTTCGTGGATATTGCCTCCCCGATTAAGAACCAATTTGAGATTGTTTACGGCTGGAGTTCGGATATTTTCGGTCTTTACGGAGGTATGGAATTTTTCTTTAATGTTTTCTTCGCATTCTTAATCCTCTCGGGAATAATTCTAGACAAAATGGGAATACGTTTTACCATGATAACCTCAGGGTTGACCATGGTTTTAGGTGCTTTCATTAAATTCTACGGATTATCTTTTGTTGATAAATCAGCTATTGTTAACGTATTTGGGCTAACAATGCCTCTAACTGCCTTATATGCATCTATAGGTTTTGCAATATTTGGTATAGGTGTCGAAATGGCAGGTATCACTGTTTCAAAAACCATTGTAAAATGGTTCAGAGGCAAAGAGTTGGCTCTTGCAATGGGTCTTGAAATGGCAATTGCACGTTTGGGAGTTTTCGCAGTAATGTGGCTCTCTCCTATTTTTGCAAACAACGGTTCTAATAATCCTGAAGAATGGACAACTCCCAATGCTTTCTTGTGGGGATTGATATTTTTAACTATCGGGTTCATGTCTTTCTTCATATATACATTTATGGATATAAAGATTGACAAAGAAATTGGCGATGCTATGACTCAAGAAGAAAAAGATAATGAAGAGCAATTTAGAATCAGCGACCTCAAAAAAATCTTCACCAATACGGGATTCCTTGCTATTGCAGGTTTGTGTGTTTTATTCTATTCAGCAATTTTCCCATTCCAAAGATTTGCAACAGAAATGTTGTCCAGCAAACTCAGTATTGACCCTAAAGAAGCTGCAAGGTACGTTTCTATGTTTCCTATTGGAGCAATGATACTTACTCCATTTATCGGATTATTCCTTGATCGAAAAGGTCTTGGTGCTACAATGATGCTATATGGAGCTCTTTTATTAACAGTCTCTCACTTGATTTTTGCATTGGTACCAAATGATATTTTCAACATTCCATTTGCAATATTCACAATTGTGATTTTGGGTATTGCATTCTCTTTAGTTCCTGCTTCAATGTGGCCATCACTTCCTAAAATTGTTGAAGACAGATATTTAGGTTCTGCTTATGGTGCTATTTTCTGGATTCAAAATATGGGACTATTCGGTGTTCCTATTTTAATTGGTTGGGCACTCGAAGTTTCAAATCCAGGTGTTAATGCAGAAGCTCTTGCTCAAGGTGCAGTTTATGATTACACTGTTCCTGAACTTATTTTTGCAGAGTTTGGTGTTTTAGCTGTAATTTTATCTTTTGTTCTTAAAATAGTTGACAAAAAACGTGCATACGGTCTTGATATTCCAAACATTAAGAAATAATTAAACTTTAATTTTTGAAAAAATGTCCTCTTAATTATCTTTGAGGACATTTTTGTTTTTTATTATCTTAAATTATTTTGCAAATATGAAACAAAGATTATCCCTCGTATTCATACTATTCTTAGGAATTTCAGTTCAAGCTCAAAGTATTTTATGGAAAGTGTCAGGCAAAAAGATTAAATCTCCATCCTACCTTTACGGTTCTATACATATACAAGATAAAAGAGTTTTTGCCTTCGACCAAATTGTTTTGGATGCGTTTATGTCAACCGAGGCTTTTGCAATGGAAATTCTCATTGATGAAGTAACTCCTCAAGAAATCAAAGAGGCAATGTTTATGAAAAATAATACTATTGAAGAATTTCTCACTCCGGAACAATATAAAATCCTTGATAGTATTGTAAAAGCAAAAACCGGAATTGGAATGCTGATGTATAACAAAATGAAGCCATTTTTTCTTTCATCCCAAATAATGCAATTGAACCTAAAAAAAGAAATGGACGATGCTTTGGATTTATACTTTTTAAAATATGCCCGTAAAGAAGGAAAAACCGTTTATGGAGTTGAAAAATTTGCTCATCAGGTTGCTGCAATTGATAAAATCTCTTTGAAAGAGCAAGTAGAAATGCTTTATAAAGGTCTAACAGATACAACAATTAGCAGCGATGAAAAAAAATTTGAAGAATTACTTCAGGCTTATTTAAATTTTGACCTCAATAAACTTTTTGAACTTTCAAACGACACAAGTCTTCCCAAAAATTTTAACAAAGCCTTCCTAATTGATAGAAATAAAGTTATGGCAAAAAATTTCATAAAAATTGCAAAAAAACAAACATTGTTTTGTGTTATTGGAGCAGCTCACTTGCCCGGGGAAAATGGTGTAATTAACCTACTCAGAAAGAAAGGACTCTCCGTAGAACCGGTTATTTTTAATTGGATAGAAGTAAACCAATAAAAAATATCCGCACTATACGGATATCTTTTATTAATTAGGAATAGATAAAAGAATTAGTGAAAATTTTTATTTTGATGTTATAAAACTAAATTCAATTTTTTTACTTAACAATTTTCACTTTTATTTGGCGGAAAATATCCAGTGCAGTAGTGAAACTACTTAAATCTGTGTATAAATTCCCGTCTTTACCTGAAAAATGACCATGCCCGATGGGATTAAGAAAATATTCATCCATTGGGTTTTTTAGATCAACAGTTACAGCATAAACCAATGAAGGTTGAGCAGAAGATTTGTAATCATCATCGTCTCCGAATTTTGCGTTATGCCAAAAATCATTAAAGTCCCAAGGTTGATTTACTTCCAAAATAATCCTAAATTTATCGAGTAATTTATCGTTTTTTATAGAAGTTTTCAGTAACAAATTATTTCCTACTGTAGCACCGGTTATTGCATCAGGTAAAGGATTTTTACTGTCGGGCGGAATACCTTTAAGATTTTTTTTGTGAAAAAAATACGGAAGCGCTGCCGTATATCTTCTTTCGCCGGCAACCCATTTTCCTCCAGAAACAGCACCATACCGGAATATTCCGGTTGCAACAGATTGAGTTACAAACAATTCATTTAATAGTTTTTCATCCATATTTTCTATCCAAATAGCAAAACTAGGATAATTGTGCTGTTTACCGTTGATTATTTCAAATTGGAATTTTAAATCTCCTGATTCATAATTTAGATTGATAGTATCAAACTCGATTTTATTTTTTCCTTTGGAATCATTACTCTGGGCAAAAAAATTAAGAGTACTGGCTAACATTACCAAATAAATTAAAAAGCTCTTTTTCATATAATATAGTTTTAAAAGTTATAAATTATACCAATAGTAGGAAGAATTGTTCCCGTTCCTTCCGATTTTATATTTCTTAACAAATATTTCGACGAATTGTTTAAATCATACATAGGATTTCCGTTTTCATCCAAATTTGTAATTATATCCTGTGTTTCAAATTTTTGATTGTAAGCATTTTGAATATCAATATATACTTTAAGTTCGGATTTTCTAAAATAAAAGCCTTTATCAATCCTTATATCAAGTTGATGAAATGGTTTAAATCTTTCGGAATTGAGCTTTGAATAATCCAAATATGGTCTTTTTCTTAAATCCCAAGCCGCTATTAATGATGATGTTTCAAGATCATATGCTGTGTATGGCAAACCACCTGCATATCTCCATTTAATTCCTGCAAACCAGTTATTTTTAAATTTCTTTGTGGATGTTATTATTAATATGTGGCGATTATCCCAAGATGCAGGGACATAATTATAATTCTTATCTTTAAATTCAGCAATGGCAAAAGTGTATGAAATATTTAAAAAGAAATCATTTTTAAATCTATTTTGAGACAATATTTCAACACCATAAGCATGTCCCAGCCCTATACTTAAAATTTCCTCATCTCCCAGAACGCCGAAATCCACTGGTTTTAAAGCAAGATTAAGAGAGTCTCTAACCGAAAACGGGTATTTATCGTAGCTTTTATAAAAACCTTCAATAGTCAAAATTGAATTTGTATTAGGATAAAAACTTATTCCTGCAATTAAATGATCAGATTGGATGTATTGTATGTTATTGTTTTTATTAACTAACACGCCTTCATTATTTCTGTATCCCAAGCTTGTGTAAGATGGCAACATAAAATATCTGCCTGTATTAAAATTCAATGAAAATTTATCACTTAGACCATAGGAAGCAGAAAATCGCGGCGAAAATTGTTCTAGCGGATTATTCATTGATTTTGAATAATTTGTTCCGTCAACACGAAAACCTAATGAAAGAGATAATCTGTTTGAAACAAAAGAGCGTGTAACTTGTCCAAAAGCTCCGTACTTAAACAAATCCATATTTGAATCATAAGTCAAAATCTGAGGTCCGAAAGGTGTGAATAATTTTAAGTAAGTGTCGTTATAATAACGTACATATTCAAAATTAATTCCATAATTAATACGAAAATTGTTTTTTGTTTTAAAAAAGTCTTCTACTCTGAATTTGTTTTCAGCTTCAAAAGAATTGTAATCACTTATAAGATTCTCAATCTGTTCAACATTATTTTGATATTTGTAAAAAGAATTCGACAACATACTACGACTGAGAACATAAGTTGTAAAACCATTATCTCTGAATCGTTTATATGCACTGCCAATTGTATAATTCCATTGTTTACTGTCGTTTAAATAGCCCAAAAGATATTTTTGAAACTCAGTCGGATTTTTTAAATCTCTATCAAGAATATTTATATCATAAGCGCCAAGACCGATAAAAGTAATCTCACTTTTAGCGTCAATTCTGGTTTTAAACTTAAATTGAAAATCATTAAAAGTAGGTAAAAAAGGTAATCCGATTAGTTTGAAAAGAAAGTTTAGATATGAACGACGTGCAGAAAATATAAAAGTTGTGTTCTCAGTTAAAGGACCGTCAATAGTTAAAGAAACTTCAGAAGCTCCCAAACTTGCACGGGTTTTTATTTTCTGATTATTACCATCAATTTGTTTAAAATTAAAAACCCCGCTAAGAGCATTTCCGCGTGAAGCTGGAAAAGCTCCGGCATAAAATTCAAGATCTCTAATAAAATCTGCATTTAATATTCCGTTTGTTCCTCCGCTTGCTCCCTGTGTAGAAAAATGATTTATGGTTGGAATCTCAATATCATCAAGATAAAATTTCGATTCATTTGAAGCTCCTCCCCTAACAATAATGTCATTTCGATTTTGAGCCGAAAAAGCTGCAACACCCGGTAAATTTTGAATCACTTTTGAAATATCTCTGTTTGCACCGGGAGAATTTTCTATCTCAGATAATCCTAATTTTCTTAAAGATACAGGAGCTTCTTCTTTTTTTGTAAAAACTTTTGCTTTTACGGTTACTTCATTTAATGTCAAAGCTGCCTCACGCATAGGAATGCTTATATTTACAGTTCGGCCTGCAATAACCTGAATTTCTTCAGAATACCTGCTTTCAAATCCCAATGAAGAAACTGCTAATCGGTAAATTCCGGGTTTTAAGCCTGCAATAATAAAATTCCCGTTAAAATCCGAAGATGCTCCATAATCCGTTCCTTCAATATAAATATTTGAAAACGGGAGAGGATCATTGTTCAACTCATTATAAACCCTCCCTCTAATCTCACCATTCTGTGATATTAATGAAGCAGAAATGAAAATGAAAATAATGTAAAACTTTAACCTTAACATAATAACAATTTTTAATTTTTCTTATTAAATCAAATTTTTCGTTTTTTGTTCAACTATTTTCTTATTTTATTAAACAATTTTGATTTTTATAAGAAATTTTTCATTTAAAAACCAACCTTAAATTATAGATTAGGACATGGATTGGGACTATTTCAATGCAAAAAAAATATTTCCAAAAAAAATTCACAGATTGATTTGAATTTATTTTTCAATTCAAATAAAAAAATTCTTGTACTTTTGTTGCAAACAAATTCAGGTGAAGTTACAAAAACTAAAAAATATTGATTATAATGTTCCTCTTATCCTTGGTGGAGGTGTTAATGGTATAGGTCTTGCAAGAAGTTTTGGGGAAAAAAACATAAAATCAATTATTTTAGACACAGCAAAAAATTTCTCTTTCTTTTCGAAATACGTAACCGGAATAATATGTCCCCATCCAAGGGAAGAAAATGAATTTATAAATTTTTTAATTGAATTAGGAAAAGATTTAAAAAATAAACCTCTACTATTTGTTACAAACGACCATTGGATGATTCCGGTAAGCAAAAACCAAAACTTACTGATAAAATATTATGAATTTTCTATGTCGGACTGGAAAATTATCGAAAATGCCACCGATAAACGCTACATGTATAAAATTGCAGAGGAAATAGGCATTGATATTCCTCAAACTTTCTACCTTGAAAGTATTACTAAAATTGATGAGATTTCAAATAATATAACCTATCCTTGTATTCTAAAACCTGTAGTAACAGTAAATTTTGCTGAAAAGCTTGGAGCCCCCCAGAGAGTTTTTACTTTAAACAACAAAGAAGAACTGCAAAAGCTTTCAAAAAAAATATTAATCTCAGGTCTTGATGACAGAGAAATTATAATTCAGGAATATATTCCAGGAGATATAAGTGATCTTTACACTATTACAACCTATAGCAATAAAAATGCGGATATAGTATGTTATAGCACAGGACACAAACTCAGACAACGACCTCCCGTTGCAGGGACAATAATTTCAGGACGAGTAATTCCTGAACCAAGACTCTACGAACCTGCAAAAAAACTAATAAAAAAACTTAATTTTTTTGGAATTGCGAATACCGAATTCAAATACGACCATAGAGATAATAAATATAAGTTAATGGAAATAAATCCACGTCCCGGAAAGTGGAATTATTCCGTTACAGCCTCAGGTATAAATATGCCTTACCTTTTATGGCAGGAAATACGAAACGAGAATTCGGAAACCAAACTCTATTCCGACAAAGAGCTTATATGGATATGTTTATTCGAGGATTTTTTTAATACTGTACTCGGTGGATTTCGTAAAAAAGGATTTCCGGAATATTCTTTAAGCCTATGGGAATATTTTAAATCCGTGAAAGGGAAAAAGGTAGATGCCATAATTTCTTTAAGTGACCCATTGCCGGCAATTTTTTATTTATTCAATCACTAATATGACTAACGAAATAAAACAAAAAACTGTTTTTGCTCTAAAATGGATTACGCTTCTGCAGGCAAGCACTACCATAGGACAGTTTTTAATACGTTTTATTCTTGCAAATATTCTCATACCTGATGAAATTGGACTTATCGCTATAGTTACAGTTGTTACAGAGCTTATGGTAACAGCTGCGGATATGGGATTCAATGCTGCAATTATACAAAGGAAAAAACTTAAAAATTCTCATTTAAGTACTGCATTTTTTCTAAACATCGGGTTGGCAATTGTTTTGATGTTTTTGGTAATTCTATTTTCGAATCCGCTATCAGTTTTTTTTAGTGATGTAAGATTATCACAGCTTTTTAAAATTGTTTCGTTTATAATTTTAATACGTGCATCAGTTTCGGTACAAATAGGGTTGCTCGACAGAAAACTGAGATTCAAAAAAATAGTTATTCTTTCTCTTGTTGCACTGGTTATTAGTTCAATTGCAAAAATTATTCTTGCAAAAAAAGGCTACGGTGCAAAAAGTATTGTCTATGGCGACATTTTAAATCAACTAATAATTGCAGGATATTTATGGATAACTTCCTCGTGGATACCATCAATTAAAAAAGTAACTAAACAAGCATTCCGTGAATTGTTTTCCTTCGGCGGAAACATTATGTTTGTTAACACAATAAATATGTTAAGTTCCAAAATGGATACTATGCTAATCGGAAGAATTGAAGGGACTTTTGCAACCGGTTTGTTTTCTATTGCTGCATTGGTTTCAGACACCTTGGTTTCAATTATAAACAATATAGTACAGAGAGTTCTTTTTCCTAGTTTTTCCAGAATACAGGACGATAAATTGAAAATGCGTACAGGTTATTTACAAGCCACAAAATACATCAGCTTATTGGGAATTCCGATATGTATTGGAATATTTTTTCTGGCTGATGAAATTGTAAATTTATTTCTGCAAGAAGCCTATAAACCGGCAATTATACTTATAAAAATTCTATCATTCAGAGCAGTTTTTAATTCAATGGGCGGAATACTTTGGGGACAAGTATTAAAAGCAACCGGAAAATCACGTCTTGTATTGATTTTAACTATTGTAAAACTTTTTGCTCTTGTAGTATTTGTTTATGCCGGATCGTTTTTCGGACTTGAAGGAATAGCCACAGCAACAGTTTTATATGGAGCAGTATTTCGTTTTGTTTATCAGCACTTCATTAACAAAATCATTGAAATCAAAATGTATGATTATATTAAATCGCTTTTTCCGTCCTTAACATCAACTTTTTTAATGGCAATTTCTATATTTTTAACCCAATTATTATTAAAACATTTGGGCATTATACATTACACTTACGTCTTGATAACTATTTTTATAGGAGTAATAAGCTACTTCTGGTCCTTCTATATGTTATTCAAAAAAGACTTTGCAGAATTATTGAAAATGGTAAGAAATAGATAGTGAGGATTAGTACATAATTTTTACCTTTGCAAAAAAAACTAATGAAAACTCTCATTTTAATTACACTAATTTTATTATTATTTGCAAAACATATTATTAGTCAGACAATTTCGCCAGTAAAACTTACAGAAAATTTAAAGTTCATTGGTAGTGTAGATTTGAAAGGCAGGTTACCCGGTACAGAAGGTTATGACATTGCAGCGGATTTTTGCATTCAAAAATTTAAGGAATATGGAATTAAAAATTTCCGTGTTTTAAATAACTACAAGCAATTTTTTAAATTAGAAAACAATAGAATTATTGGACCATGCGAGTTTAATATTATTCATGCCGAAAGAGGATTTCTAAAACTCAAACATGGAACGGCTTATACTCTAAGAGGTTTTACCGGTAGTGCTACAGGAACTTTTGATGTTGTTTTTTGCGGATACGGAATTTCTACCGATAATTACGATGATTATAAAAATGTGAATGTAAAAAATAAAGCCGTAATTATTTACAAAGCCAATCCACAATTCGAAAATGTAAGTGTAGAACCGTTTAGTATCAGAAATCGCATAAAAACGGCAGTAGAAAAAGGTGCTGCAGCAGTTATTTTTGTTAATACTCCCACTTCCAAAAATTCTCACCCCATTGGTAGTGTTATGGACGGAAAAGGCGAACATTTTCCCAATATCCCGGCAATCGAAATTGACCACCAAACCGCAGAATTATTTTTTGATGACAGCGGTACTAGTTTTGCCGACAGTTACAAAGCTATTATCGAACAACGAGCTCCAAACTCAATCGAACTCAAATCTAAGGCAATTATTGACATCAAGGCAATTTACAATTCCGCTGTTGATGTTTATAATATTATTGGATTTATCGAAGGTCGAGATGCTTCAAAAAAAGACGAATTTATACTCCTTACAGCACATTTAGACCATGTTGGCAGTCAGTGCGAAGTTGTTTTTCCGGGAGCAAATGATAATGCCAGCGGAAGTGCAGCTATTCTAGAATTGGCAAGGTATTTTTCGGAATATAAACCTGAACACAGTATTATCTTTGCATTGTTAACTGCAGAAGAATCCGGACTTCAAGGTGCAGAATTTTTAGCAACAAACTTGCCTGTAAGTTCAAATAAAATTATTGCAGCTTTAAATTTTGATTGTATTGCTTCAGGCGACAGTCTCCAGTTAGGCAATGGGCTAACAAATCCCGAATTATTTAAACTTGCAAAATCCCTCGACAAAAACAATCTTGTTATTAAAGATACCTGGTCAAATGGCGGTGCTGATTTAACTCCTTTTGTAAAGTTAGGAATTCCGGGATTATATTTTGTTACAAAATATTCTTATACAAATCTTCATTTGCAAACCGATACTTTTGAAAACTGCAATCTAGATTTATTCGAAAGAGTAATTATGCTTGCTGCAGAATTGATTAAAAATATAGATAAAGGAAAATACGAACGCGAAAACATACTTAAAACTGAAACTGAATGAAAATCTGCCATATCACTACGGTGCATCCTCGCTTTGATGTTAGGATTTTTCATAAAGAATGCCAGTCTTTAAACGATGAATTTAAAGTTGTTTCATTAATCGTTGCCGACGGGCTAGGAAATACAGTTGCAAACCAAATCCAAATTTACGACATCGGAAAAGCAAAAAGTCGAAAAGAACGTTTTGTGAAAACTGTTCACAAAGCCTTAAAAAAAGCTTTGAGTCTAAAAGCAGATGTTTATCACCTTCACGACCCGGAACTTTTAAGAATAATTAAAAAACTAAAAAAATCCGGTGCTGCAGTAATATATGATGCACACGAAGACTTACCCAGACAAATCCTCAACAAACCATATATTCCCAAATTATTACGCAATTTTATTTCACTTGTAATTGAAAAGTACGAAAACAAAAAAGCAAAAATTGCGGATGGAATTATAACAGCTACACCACATATAAGAGAAAGATTCCTAAAAATCAACCCAAACACAACCGATATAAACAATTTTCCGAAAATCAACGATATACTTTATCACAACAATTGGGATGAGAAAGAACTTGCTATTGCATACATTGGAGGAATTTTTAAAACACGCGGCATACTTGAAACCCTCGAAGCAATTAAAGACAGCAATATAAAACTGCTTCTGGCAGGAAAATTTTCTCCCGAATCCTTCGAAACTGAATGCAGAAACCATCCGGGCTGGAAAAATGTAAACTACTTCGGATTTCTTGACCGAAACGGTATAAATAATATTCTAAAACAAGCCCGTATTGGTATGGTAATTTTGGAGAATACCCCAAGTTATATTGTTTCGTTACCGGTAAAAATGTTTGAATACATGGCTGCTGGTTTACCTGTTATGGCTTCGGATTTTGAATTGTGGAAAAGTATTATTGAAACCGAAAATTGTGGAATTTGTGTAAATCAAAAAGACGTGAATGAAATTAATCAGAAATTAAATCAGATTATTTTTAATACCGAACTGCTAAAAAAAATGGGGAAAAATGGCAGAAATGCAGTTATTAATAAATATAACTGGAGTCTTGAAGAAAAAAAATTAATATCTTTTTACAAAAATTTAATAAAAAACAATAATGAGAATATTGTTGATTAATCATTATGCAGGCTCTCCAGAAATGGGGATGGAATTTCGTCCTTATTATTTTGCAAAACAGTGGGTTGATGCAGGTAATGATATTTTTATATTAGCTGCAGATAACTCTCATCTAAGGAAAAAAAATATAAAAATCAATAAAAATTTTGAAAATCAAGATATTGACGGAATAAAATATATATGGGTTAAAACGCCCAAATATAATGGGAACGGCATTTCACGCGTATTAAATATTTTCAGCTTCGTTTTTAAAACCTTTTTACATTCGAAAAAACTTGCAAGAGAAATAAATCCGGATATTGTAATTGCCTCATCAACATACCCAATCGATAACTATACTGCCAGAAGAATTGCAAAACTTTCAGGGGCAAAACATATTTATGAAGTTCATGATTTATGGCCGCTTTCTCCTATGGAGCTCGGTAAAATGTCGAAATATCACCCGTTTATAATGATTATGCAACATGGAGAAAATTTTGCTTACAAATACTGCGATGCTGTAATTTCCATACTTCCAAACACAAAAGAGCACATGCAAAATCACGGACTCAACATAGAAAAATGGCATTACGTACCTAATGGTATTAATCCGGAAGAATGGGATAATCCCTCAGAAATCCCAGAAAAGCATAAAAAAATTCTTAAAACCTTAAAACATGAAAATAAAACTATAATTGGATATGCCGGTGGACATGCTATTTCAAACGCTCTCGATACACTGATTGAAGCTGCAGAAATTTTAAAAGAAAATAAAAAAATACAATTTGTTCTTGTAGGTGACGGAGTTGAAAAAAACAAACTAATGGAAAAAGCTTCTAAACTTTCAAATATAATTTTCCTTGACCCTATTCCAAAAACCTCTATTCCTCGTTTACTCGAAAAAATGGATATTCTTGTACTAGGTACACAAAAAAGCAGTTTATATAATTATGGAATCAGCATGAACAAACTTATGGATTACATGATGGCAGCCAAACCTATAGTACAATACATTAGCGGATATAATCTTGTTGAAATTGCAAGTGCAGGGTTGTGTTGCGAATCCGAAAATCCCCAACAACTTGCTGACTGTATTATAAAACTTTCTGAAGCCTCAATTGAAGAACAAAGACAATACGGAGAAAATGCTAAAAAATTCGTTCTTCAAAATCATAATAATAAAATTTTATCCCAAAAATGTCTGGACATTTTTAAAAAACTTACAACTTCCTCTTAATTTCTATTATTGCAGAAATCAACAGACCAAGCAAAAATCCAATTACCAAGGAAACTGCTAATGTCTTAAATATACTCTTGTTGGAACGGATAAACAATTGATTATTTATTATTGTAAATTTTTGTAATTTAGAGAGTTCTTCTTCCAATAATGTTTTTCTATCGTATAAATCAAGCATTTGTTTAAACATATCGCCTGCATAAACCGAAGCCTTCAAATCAGGATTAGAGCTAATTGCTATTATATTTGCCTGAAGAGTATTTAATTCTGCGATTTCTGTGTTTATATCTTGTAATGATTTTGAAACAAAATTTCGCCGAGATTCAATGGATTTTTTTACGTAGGGTATTTCATTAAAATAATTTATAAGACCTTCAGAGAATTTTCCCAATTTTTCAACTTCATAAAAATGTATTGATATTTTTACCGCATTTGTTATTCCGGTGTCTAAATCAAAATATTTTATTGACTTTGCCACATCATAAGGGATATCCAGTTTTTCAGCCACAGAATCATATTGCTCAGATTGAATAAAAAATCTGACAGGACTTACAAGTTCATAAACTATTTGCTTGTTTATTACCGGACTTGAGGCAATAAATGTGGTTTTATAATATTTTTTACCATAAAAATGATTAAGTATCCCAATTAATAACACGACAAGTATTGATAACGTTAATATCTTAAAATATTTTTTAAAAAAAATAATTACATTTTTTATTAATGTCAAAAAATCAATTTGATTGGTATTTTCCATTTTTAAATTTCTTTTTCGATTTGATAATAATTTCTATCACTAGAGGAACGAGATATCAACTCTCCCAAAAATCCGGTCAGGAATAATTGTGTTCCGATAATCATTGCGGCTAAAGCGATATAAAAATACGGATTTGCAGTAATTCTTTCTATGCGTATTCCATGAGACACAGCCCACAATTTATGAAAGCCAATGTATGCACTTGCAGCAAAACCTATTAAAAACATTAAAGTTCCGAGAACCCCGAATAAGTGCATTGGTTTCTTGCCAAACCTGGTAATAAACAATACTGATAATAAATCAAGATATCCGTTAACGAAACGTTCGAATCCGAATTTTGTTTTCCCGTATTTTCGTGGACGATGAACAACAACCTTCTCTCCTATCTTCAAAAAACCGGCTTGTTTTGCTATTACAGGGATATAACGATGCATTTCGCCGTAAATCTCAATACTTTTAACAACTTTTGACCTGTAAGCTTTTAATCCGCAATTAAAATCATGAAGTTTTATGCCGGTAAAAACTCTAACTGTAAAGTTAAAAAATTTACTTGGAAGTGTTTTGCTGATTGGGTCGTAACGTTTTTTCTTCCATCCCGAAACTAGGTCATATTTCCCTTCTGTAATCATACTGTAAAGTTGGGGAATTTCATCGGGAGAATCCTGCATATCGGCATCCATAGTAATTACTACATCTCCATTTGCGGCTTGAAAGCCAACCTGTAAAGCAGCAGATTTTCCGTAATTTCTCCGAAAACTTATTCCACTGACAACATCAGAATATTTTTTTTTAAGCTCCTCAATTACAGTCCACGAATTATCATTACTACCGTCATCAACGAAAATTATTTCAAAAGATTTACCTGAATTACGCAAAACCTTAACAATCCATTCAGTTAATTCAGGCAATGATTCTTCCTCGTTATATAGTGGTATGACTATTGAAATATCCATATATTATTATTCTTCCTCAGTTTTAAGTTCTTTCATAATTTCCGTATACGAATCAGCTTTCTTTTTAACAAAAATACCGGTAATCAAAGCAATTATAACCCCCTGAAAAACAGTAGTAATAACAGAAAAGAAAGCCATACTGCCGGGAATCATTATATATTTTTCATTGTATTCATAGGCCTGTTTTAATTGAGATTCGGGAAGTTCCTGTTCGTAAAGCTGAATTTTCACCATATCGAGCATTTTTGTTAATTCTTCCGGAGCAATCCATTTATAAAAAATATAAGTGTAAATGCCCATTAATACACCACCAAATAACAACATCAGAAGTGTTTTACCGTAAAGTTTGCCATAACTTATAAACCCGTCATAAACATTATCACGAAAATGTTTTTGTACAAAAAAGATTGTTATAATAAAAACTAAAATACTTATCCATCCTATAGATTTGTTCTGACCCAAATTAAAAATCCATATTATTAAACTCATTAGAATCATTGGAGCAATCATTACCGTTCCATAGCTGAGATAATTTTTAAAATTCCCGTTCATAATATATGTTTTTAAAATAATGTTCAAATATATTTAGTTTTTTTAAAAAATTATCAATCTATGTTTGAATTTAAATAAATTTTTGTATTTTTGCAGCGGGTAAGTCTTATACGACCAGCTCCCGCCCAACTCCCCCAGGTCAGGAATGAAGCAAGGGTAAGCGGTTGAGCGGTGCGATGTAAGTAACTTACCCTTTTTTGTTTTATTTAAAAGATTTTTACAATACTTTACGCTACATTTTGAATATAATTATACTATTTAAAATTCCGAAAATCTGCCTGTAATTTTTTAAAAAAAATTGCATGTCTCGTTCTAAAACAGTTTTACACAAAAAGCGTAAATATGAAATAAAAAACTTATTTTATTTCATTATTAAGAATTATTAAAATGCCTTAACGCCAAGTACAAAAACGCTATTTACCCTTCTGCTGCATAGTTTTTTATTTCTTCAAAATAATTAATCTGTAAACTTGCCAAATAGATACTCTTCCAAAGAATATTTATATATTAAAAAACTTGCTTATTTGTTAATATTTTCTAAAATAAATTTTAACAATTGGTTACTTATATAATTTTGTCGAAAGAAATTTAATTATTGTTTTATGAATTTTAATGGTAAAATAGCTATAGTCACCGGCGCTTCAGAAGGAATCGGCAAAGCAATTGCCTTAGAATTTGCAATCAGAGGTGCAAAAGTTGTTCTTGCCTCACGAAACATAAATAAATTAGAACAAGTAAAAGCAAGGATAGAAAATAACGGAGGCACAGCAATTTCGGTTCAAACAGACGTGAGCATAGAAAAAGACTGTGAAAACTTGATAAATAAAACCGTAAGTACTTTTGGAAAGATTGATATTCTTGTAAACAATGCGGGAATTTCTATGCGAGCAAATTTTAACGAATTAAAGACGGATGTTATTCGTAAAGTTATGGATATAAATTTCTTTGGAACAGTTTATTGCACAAAATATGCCCTGCCTTATATTTTAAAAGAGAAAGGCTATATTGTAGGAATTTCTTCAATTTCCGGAATCACTCCATTACCCGGACGTACAGGATATTGTGCTTCAAAATACGCAATGAATGGTTTTCTGAAAACTCTAAGACTCGAACATAAAAAAGACGGTCTGAATGTTATGATTGTTTATCCGGGATTTACAAATTCGGAAATTAGAAAAAATGCTCTAACCAAAGATGGAAATCCTCAAGGTAAAAGCCCACGTACCGAGGAAAAAATGATGTCGTCAGAAAAACTTGCAAAAATTATTGCTAACGGCATCGAAAAAAATAAAACACAAATCATCACAACAATTCAAGGAAAAATGACAGTATTTTTTTATAGATTGTTCCCACGTTTTGTTGATAAACTGATTTTAAAAACAATGAAAAAGGAACCAGATAGCCCGAATTTTTAAATATTTATGAAAAAAGATGCAGTATTAGTTTTATCAAGCGGCGGATCAAGAGGTCTTGCTCAGATAGGAGTTATAAATTGTTTGATAAAAAATGGTTTTAATATTAAATCTGTTGCAGGCTCCTCTATTGGTTCAATTATTGGAGGCTTTTTTTCTATGGGTAAACTGGATGATTATGCCAATTGGGTTAAACAGCTTGATAAAAAAGATGTTTGGGGTTTAATGGACTTTACACTCAAATCCAATGGCATCTTAAAAGGAGAAAAAGTTTTCGATACACTAAAACAAATCATACCTGACAGAAATATCGAGGATTTACCAATAAAATTCGCAGCAGTAGCGACAGATATCATCGAAGAAAAAGAAATTGTTTTCACCACAGGCAGCATTTACAATGCTTTCAGAGCTTCTGTTGCAATACCGGCAGTATTTACTCCGGTTACTGATAATGATACTTTTCTTGTTGACGGTGGAGTATTAAACCCAATTCCTGCCGAATACGTTACACAAGATAAAAATGATTTACTAATTATTGTAAATTTATACGGCAAAAGCAAACAACACCTTAGCAAAAAAGAAATTTCAAACGACACTAAAGAACTTCACAAAATCAAATTGTCAATAAACAAATTCCTCAACACAGGAAATAAAAAAAGCATTGGTTACTACAATCTTCTTAGCAGGACATCATCGGCAATGATACATAAAATTGCCGAGTTAAAAATAAAGCAATTTAATCCTGACATACTTATTGAGATTCCGCACGATTCAGCTAAAACATTTGATTTCTTCAAAGCCAACGGACTCATAAAAATGGGTGAAGAAATTGCTCAAGAAACTATAGATTTATATTTCAAAAAAAATAACTAATCACCTTATCCTTTTCAACAAAGCTACATTTTCAATGTGATGAGTGTGCGGAAACATATCTACCGGCTGAATTTCAACCACCTTGTAAACATCCGACAAAATCTCAATATCCCTTGCCTGAGTAGCCGGATTACAACTAACATAAACTATTCGCTCAGGATTTGTATGCTTTATTTGTTTTAAAACATTTTCATGAACTCCTGCCCTCGGTGGATCTAACACAACAACATCTGGGTTCCCATTGCTTTTTATGAATTCTTCAGTAAATATGTCTTTCATATCTCCTGAATAAAACAAGGTATTGCTTAATCCATTCAATTCAGAATTTATTACTGCATCATCAATTGCTTCAGTCACAGAATCAATTCCTACAACTTTTTTACAATGTCTAGCCAAATAAAGGGCTATTGTCCCGGCTCCTGTGTATAAATCGTAAATTACTTCATCAGATTTCGGTGATACATATTTCAATACAGTATCATACAAATTTATGGTCTGTTTTGTATTTGTCTGAAAAAATGATTTTGGATTTATCCTGTATTTTATGCCTTTTAGTTCTTCAAAAATAAATTCATTTCCTTTATAAACCACATAATTCAAATCATATAAGCTATCATTAGATTTAGGATTTATGAAATAAATCACCGAATTTATCTCCGGAAAGCTATCAACAACAAAATTTAACAGTTTTTCAATTTTATCTTTATCTTCATAAGCAAAAACTATAATAAGCATCCATTCTCCGGTATCAGTATTTCTAATTATCAAATTTCTGAGAAATCCTTCATGAGTTCTCACATTGTAAAAATCATAAGAATTATCTAAAGCAAATTTTTTAATCGCATTTCTAATCTGATTCGAAGGTTCTTTTTGTAAATAGCATTCTTCAATATCTACAACTTTGTCAAACATTCCTTTAACATGAAAACCTAATCCTTTAAGTTGAGGATCGTTGCTCTCAAATTGAGGTTCATTGTCCAGAAGCCAACGACGAGAAGAAAAAGTAAATTCAAGTTTGTTTCTATAAAACTTTTCATTTTCCGAAGCCAGTATAGGATTTGTTTTAAATCCTTGAATTTTGCCGATTCTCGCCAACTGGTCGTTTACTTGTTTTTCTTTGTAAAATAATTGTTTCTGGTAAAGTAAATGTTGCCATTTACATCCTCCGCAAATACCAAAATGTTTACAAAAAGGCTGTACTCTGTCGGGAGAAGCTTCTACCAAATTTAATACAACAGCCTCGGCATAATTTTTCTTTTTTTTAGTTACCAAAACGTCCACCACATCTCCCGGAACAGCACCCGTAACAAAAACAACAAAATTTTCATATCTCGCCACAGCAAGCCCATCTGCACCAACATCATAAATCAATAAACCATTGATTACAATATTTTTATTTCTTTTTCCCACAACTATAATTTTAGCAAAAATAAGAAAATTGAGAGAAAGTATTTTATTAAAAATTATTTTCACCATTTAAATTCCATTACCTTTTCCCTCTTCAAACATCTAACTGAAATTATCTAACTCATATTTTTAACATTTTTTTGTTTTATCTGTTTTTAAAGTATAATATTAATATAATTTGCTATGATTAAATATATGTTTTCAACAAAACCCGGGCAAAACATAATATCAGATATCTGGTTGTTATTACTACGCATTTCTGTTGGTGCTTCAATGTTAACGCATGCTTTGCCAAAATTAGATTTATTATTTTCCGGAAAAGAGATAATGTTTATTGATCCTCTGGGTATTGGAATGACAACTTCCCTGATATTGGTAGTTTTTGCAGAATTTTTTTGCTCTATAATGCTAATAACAGGGTTTACAACTCGCATTGCATTAATTCCTTTGATATTTACGATGTTTATTGCGGCATTTGTCTTCCACAAATCTGATCCATTTGCTAAGAAAGAATTGGCTATTATGTATCTCTTGATTTATATAACTGTTTTTATTACCGGTCCAGGTATATACTCCATTGACAAATTAATTGAAAAACTAATTTCTAAAAGAAAGAGTTCATAAAATCTAAACTTATTTTTGTTAAAAGTATTATACTCAAAGAGAGTAAATTTAGCTAACGTAATATATTTTTTTGATGAACAAAGGTAGAAATTTGAAGCTAGTACATAGAATAGAGAAAAATAAAATCTAATGTTTCATCAAATTTTCAAAAATTTTAAGCATTATCGAAGCGATAAAAAATAAAAGTAAAAAATAAAAAAAACGAACTACTTTCTCAAAACCGAACAGTAAAACTTCAATCAAACAATCACAAAACAAAAATCCATTTTTAAAACATAGTCCCTTAAATTATTTACGATAATTTGAAAAAAATAAAATTATGTTATTTGAAAATTTTTTATTGATTTAGATTTAGAAAAAAAGCACCTCTCAGGGTGCTTGTAGCGAGAGGCGGGGTTGAACCGCCGACCTCATGATTATGAATCATGCGCTCTAACCAACTGAGCTACCTCGCCGTAAGATTTTCTCATTTGCAAATCGCATGCAAAAATAAATATTTTTATTATTTTCCAAACAAAATATTTTTGTTTTTAGAAAATTTTTATAAATTGCGTAAAATTTAGGTTCAAATTGATTTTTTTACAAATAAAATTTAAAAATGACAAAAATAGAAATTGAATATCTTTTTAATTGTTCTCCAAAAATACTCTTTAACCGACTCAGCACTCCAATAGGTTTAGCAGAATGGTTCGCAGATGAAGTTATTGTTGATGATAACATTTTTACTTTTGTTTGGGAAGGAATTGAAGAAAAAGCTGAACTTATTGCGATTAAAGAACTTAACTTTGTAAGATTTAAATGGTTGGAAGCAGAAGAAGATACATATTTTGAATTCAGGATAATTACACACGAACTCACCAATGATGTAGCATTAATTGTTACGGATTTTGCTATTGACAATGAAAATGAAGAAGTTAAGGAGCTCTGGGAAACTCAAATCAACAAATTAAAATATCTTTTGGGCGCTTAAGAAAGTTTTTACATTTCTTTTTATTACATTTGCACGTTTAATTTTATGAACGTGTTAAAAAAATTACACATATACATAGTAAAAAAATTTATCGGACCTCTACTCTTAACTTTTCTTATATGTGTATTTATACTTTTAATGCAATTTCTATGGAAATATATTGATGATCTGGTAGGAAAAGGCTTAGATTGGGATATAATAGCCCGACTATTGTTTTATGCTTCCTTGACACTAGTTCCGCTTGCTCTTCCATTGGCTGTTTTATTGGCTTCAATTATGACTTTCGGTAATTTAGGCGAACGCAACGAACTTTTTGCAATGAAAGCCGGGGGAGTCTCTCTTTACAGAATCATGTTTCCTTTATTAATTTTTAACATCATTATTTCCGTTGGGGCTTTTTATTTTTCCAATAATCTTCTGCCATATACTAATTTAAAAATGCGAACTTTACTGTTCAGTATTCAGCAACAACGTCCCGAAGTTTTGTTGCGTAACGGGATTTTTACGGATCCGGTTGATAATATCAGCATAAAAATTGACAGGAAATACCGCAACAACAATATGCTCGAAGGTATTATGATTTACGATCATCGAAACAGAGGCGGAAATACTAATGTTACAACTGCAGAGACAGGAAACATTTACATGACAGAAGATAAAAGCGTTTTAATATTGGATTTATACAATGGATATCGTTACGAAGAAATAAAAAAAGAAGAAGACCTCAGATCTTTAGAAAAAAGTCGTCCTCATCAAACATCTAAATTCGACAGACAAGTAGTATATATACCTCTTGATGTTATTGAAATCAATAAGGCCAACGAAGATCTTTTTAAAAACAGCTTTGATATGCTTAATGTTAATCAACTCAAATATGCGACAGATTCTTTAAATAATGCTCTTCTTATACGAAAAAAAGAAATTTGGAATAACATAATACTTTACTCATTATTTAAAGCAGAAAACAAATGGGTTAATATTCCGGATGAAATTAAAACGATTGCTCAACAAAATGTTGGAACTTATGGCGACTCCAATAAAAAAATAATGCATGTTGACAGTGTTTTTTATAACTTAAATGAGATGCAAAAAAGTAAAGTTCTCGATTTTGCTCTAAACTTTGCAAATTCAGCCAAAACTTATGTCGAAGTTTCCATTGACGAAATAAACGGTTATCAACAATGGATTGCACGACATAAAGTCGAATGGCATAGAAAATACGTTCTTTCAATTGCTTGTCTTTTATTTTTCTTACTCGGAGCTCCTCTCGGATCAATAATCAGAAAAGGTGGTTTTGGATTACCCGTAATTGTGGCTGTTCTTATATTTTTATTGTATTATATTGTCTCAATAACTTTTGAAAAAACTGTACGTCAAGCTGTAATGAGCCCGGAAATCGGAATGTGGATTAGTACTTATGTCTTAATTCCATTAGCTATATTTTTGATTTATAAAGCAGCTACCGATTCCATGAGAGTTAGTTCTCACTTTTATGAGAAAATCAACAATTTCTTTAGAAGAAAAAAACGAAAATATCAAATTGATTCGCAAAGATGAACTTTTTATTTCTGACAAATAAAATCCCTTATCCTCCAAAAGACGGCGGTGCAATAGGTTTCTATAATCTGGCAATTTCTCTTGCAAATCTCGGTCATTCAATTGATTTATTAACATTAAACACAAACAAACATTACTATCCTGTTGAAAAAATTCCGCAAGATTTAAAACAAAAAATAAATTTTCATGACGTTTACATAAATACCGATATTAGTCCGATTAAACTATTGAAAAACCTCTTATTTTCAACAATTCCATACAATGCCGAAAGGTTTATTTCCGATGATTTCAAGGCTAAATTAAAATCATTATTAGCCGAAAAAGAATTCGATATTGTTCATATCGAAGGATTATATATGTGCCCTTACATTGAAATTGTCAGACAAAATTCCAATGCAAAAATCACATTACGTTCGCATAATATTGAACACGAAATCTGGGAAAGATTAGCTTATGAAGAAGCAAATCTTTTAAAAAAATTCTATCTAAAAAAATTGGCAACTAGAATAAAAAATTTCAAACTAAATTACATTAATAAATATGATTTTTTAGTTCCGGTAACCGGTCGCGAACTCCAGACTTACAATTCTCTCGGAAACATTAAACCTGGATTTATTGCACCTACAGGCATAACCGAAGAAAATAATAAACTTTTTCTCGATAATAATAATTCTGAATATCCCGGATTCTTTTTTATTGGAGCTTTAGATTGGTATCCAAACATTGAAGGATTAAAATGGTTTTTAGAAAATATTTGGACAGATTATGTAAAAAAATATCCTCAAAATACCTTTAGTATTGCTGGCAGAAATGCAGAACCAAATTTTGAAAAATATTTATCTCAATTTCCTAACATCAATTATTTTGGCGAAGTCGAAGATGCCGACGAGTTTATTTCCCGTGGCTCTGTGTTGATTGCTCCTGTCCTTTCAGGCAGTGGCATGAGAGTTAAAATTATCGAAGGAATGGCTGCCGCAAAAACAATTATTACAACAACTATCGGAACTGAAGGCATTGATACCACCAACGAAATTAATATATTTATTGCCGATAATCCGGAAACTTTTTTAAATATTATGTTTAAACTTAGCGACAACAAACAAATTCATGATGAAATTTCGAAAAATGCTCGTATCTTCGTTGCTGAAAATTATAATAATACTGTAATTGCAAAAAATTTAGCTGATTTTTACAAAAGATATATTTAGAATGATAATTTTTGAAATAATATTTTGGCTTTCTGTTTTTCTAATTTTCCACACTTATGTGTTATATCCTGTATTATTAAAAATATTAGCAAGTCGTAAGAAATTCAACTTTCAAAGCAATACAGAAGAATTGCCATCTGTTAGCATTTTAATGTCCTGTTTCAACGAAGAAACTGTAATAGCACAAAAAATAGAAAGCATAATTCATTCAAATTATCCTCAAGAAAAAATTCAAATAATTATAGGGTCAGATAACAGCAGCGACAATACAAACTACATAATTGCAAGTTATTCTGAAAAATATTCAAATATTATCTTCAAACCATTCTATATCCGACAAGGGAAATCCAATATTATAAACCAACTTTATGATATCAGTACAGGAGAAATTTTGATATTAACCGATGCAAATGTATTTTTTGATAAAAACACAATAAATGAAATTGTTAAACCTTTTCAGAATCCGGAAATTGGATTGGTTGATTCTAATATGATAAATACAGGCATAAAATTAGAAGGCATTTCATTTCAGGAGAAATCATACATATCAAGAGAAGTAATAATTAAACACAGAGAAGGCCTTTTATGGGGAACAATGATGGGACCTTTTGGCGGATGTTTTGCTATAAGACGAAAATTATACTCACCAGTTCCTAAAAACTTTCTTGTTGACGACTTTTATATCTGTATGAAAGTACTGGAAATGAAATACAAAGCCATCAATAATCTTGAAGCAAAAGTTTTTGAGGATGTTTCTAATAACTTATCAATCGAATTTAAAAGAAAAATAAGAATTGCCACAGGAGATTTTCAAAACCTTAATCGTTTTAAAAAACTTTTATTCCCTCCATGGAAAGGATTGGCATTTAGTTTCTTTTCTCACAAAGTTTTAAGATGGATTACTCCGATTTTTATGTTACTTGCATGGATTTCGGCATTTATAATGTCCTTTTCAAGTGATTTTTATCTCATTTTATTTATTGCGTATAATTTTATTTACTTTTTAGCATTGGCTGACTTTTTACTTAAAAAATTAAATATTCATAATATAATTTTGCGATTTATTACGCATTTTCTAACTATGAATCTTGCTTTATTAATTGGAATGTTTAAATCAATAAAAGGAGTTGAATCAAATGTGTGGAAACCAACAAAACGGAATCAATAGCCAGCTTAACACAATAGAGGAAGCTATTGAAGATATCAGACAGGGAAAAATTGTAATTGTAGTTGATGATTATGATAGGGAAAATGAAGGCGATTTTGTTGTTGCTGCCGAAAAAATCACTCCCGAAATAGTCAATTTTATGGCAAAATATGGCAGAGGATTAATTTGTTGCTCAATACCTGAAAGCAGATGCAAAGAATTAAATCTTGAGTTGATGGTCGGCAAAAATACTTCTCTGCACGAAACTCCATTTACCGTTTCAGTTGACTTAATCGGACAAGGCTGCACAACAGGAATTTCGGCCGCCGATAGAGCAAAAACAATTTTCGCTTTAATTGACGAAAAAACTAAACCCGAAGATTTAGGTCGTCCCGGGCATATTTTCCCGCTTATGGCCAGAGAAAACGGAGTTCTCAGACGAGCGGGACATACCGAAGCCGTTGTTGACCTCACTAAACTTGCAGGCTTAAAACCTGGAGGTGCCTTAGTGGAAATTATGAACGATGACGGAACTATGGCAAGGCTTCCTCAACTTATCGAAATAGCTAAAAAATTCAATCTTAAAATAATCACAATCGAAGATCTTATAAAATATCGTCTCGAACATGATTCTTTAATCGAAAGAGGAGAAAAAGTTTTCCTGCCAACAGCATACGGTGATTTTGACATTATTCCATTTAGACAAAAAAGTAACGGATTGGAACATATTGCTCTAGTTAAAGGCACATGGTCCGACGATGAACCTATATTAGTAAGAATACATTCTAGTTGCGTTACCGGAGACATATTTGGTTCTAAAAAATGTGATTGTGGAGACCAACTTCACGAGGCAATGACAATGATTGAAAAAGCCGGTAAAGGCGTTTTGATATACCTAAATCAAGAAGGTAGAGGCATCGGCCTTATGAATAAAATTGCGGCTTACAAATTACAAGAAAATGGTTTAGACACTGTGGAAGCAAATTTACACCTTGGATTTAATCCCGATGAAAGAGATTATGGCATCGGTGCTCAAATATTACGTAGCATAGGTGTAAAAAAAATGATCCTTATTTCAAATAACCCTCAAAAAAAAGCAGGACTTAAAGGATATGGTATTGAAATTGTCGGAACTAAAAATCTTGTTATTCCACCTAATAAATACAACAAATTTTATCTATACACCAAAAAGGTAAAAATGGGACACGAAATAAATATAGATAATCTAGAATTTAAAGATCCGAATGACAACAAAAATCAATGATTTAAAGATAATTTACATGGGGACACCGCAATTTGCTGTTGCTCCTCTTAAATCTTTATTAGAAAATGACTTTAAAGTTGTGGCGGTAGTTACTGCTCCGGATAAACCCGCAGGAAGAGGAAAAAAATTAAAAGCATCTGAAGTAAAAGTTTTTGCAGAACAGCATAATCTGAAAATTTTACAACCCAATTCTCTTAAAGACCCAAAATTTTTAAAAGAACTAAAAGAACTTAATGCCAATCTTTTTATTGTAGTAGCTTTCAGAATGTTACCTAAGATAGTTTGGGAAATTCCTAAATTTGGGACTTTCAACATTCATGCTTCTCTCCTGCCCGATTATCGCGGTGCTGCTCCAATAAACCATGTTTTAATTAACGGAGAAAAGGTCACCGGTCTTACAAGTTTTTTCATAAACGAAGAAATAGACAGCGGCAACATTATCCTTAAAAAAGAATGCCTCATTGAAGACGAAGATAATTTCGGCACTTTACATGATAAATTAATGCATATGTCCGAAAGTTTTGTTATTGAAACAATTAAAATTATTTGTTCCGAAAATTTCAACCCTAAACCTCAATCAGAACTCTTATCGGGAAAAGAATTACATTTAGCTCCAAAAATAACAAAAGAGTTTTGTCAAATTGATTTTAATAAAAGCTCTATATCCATACATAATTTTATTAGAGGACTTTCGCCCTATCCAGGAGCATATACTTTTATTGAGAAAGATGTTATGTTAAAAATTTTTAAGTCCGAATACAAAATAGAAAATCAAAACTTAGCTAAACCCGGAACTATTATTACTGATAATAAAAATTTTCTAATATTTTCTACTGTTGATGGTTATATCGAAGTCCTCGATCTACAAATTTCCGGTCGTAAAAGAATGCAGATTAAAGAATTCCTAAACGGATATAAATTTAATCAATGAGGTTTTCTAACTTACTTCTTAACTGAATTCAAAACTTTATAACCGATTAACTTATCGTAATTATCAGAAACCGCCTTATGATATACAAATATATAATAATCGTTTTCGGTTTGCTTGTGACTGCCTTCCAGAAAAGAATGATCAGAAATATTTTTCCCGTCCTTCCATTTTACGGCAACATAACGATAATTATAATACCCCTGCTTCAAAAACATCAAAGTTTCATAGCATCTTGATTCCGGATTATATTTCATTTTATAATTTTCAGTAAGCTGATTTCCTGCAAAATTACCGTAAAGATAAACAGTCCATGCCGATAATGGATTTGGCATTTCAAGACGAAATTTCACTATCGCATATTCAGCTTCAACTTCCGGTTTTGACCTGTTGCCAAACCGATTTGTCTTAATAATGTACTTACCATTAATATCTTCGGCACTGCTGTATGGGTCAAACATCCTATTTTTATCCTTAACCAGATCAATGTAATAGTATGGTTTCTTAAACTCAATATTTTCTATATTTTCAGAAAAAACTTCAAGATTGTTAAAATTAAAATACCTGTATTCATTTGCAGCATTAAAGATTATTTTATCATCATATTGATAAGTTAAAAAATTATTGTCAATGAATGTAGGCTGTATATCCGTAACTGCATTATCCCATTGAAAATTTTGCATTACAACAACTTTCACTTCCCTAAAAGGATCATCAATTCGATAGTTTTTCTTATTTATTTTAAAATCTACTTTCTGAAAATAACTCTTGTAATCAGAAACATTGGCAATACTAACATCTCCAATAATGTCAACCAGAGGTTCATAAACCATGAATCTTTGAGTACAAACAATATTTTTAACATTTTCATTTAAAGTATATACAACCAGCACATAATTCCCGCTAATTTTCAGATTGATGTCTTCATTTGGTAAATATAGTTTATAATGAGTATATTGAACCATAGTTGAATAAGAATCTTCCCAATTCGTTATTTCCAGCTCATGAAAAACATCTTTATAATCCACCGGAGAAATGTTTGAAATATTCCAATTTCTGTCGCAATGAATAATATCATAATAATAAACTTCCGGTTGTGATTCAATTTGGTCGAAACTAAATAATAATCTATTATCGGAATATAAATTAAGAACGGGCTGACCAATTTCCCAGTTTTCGGGATGAATTCTGACTGTTTTAATATTTTCATTATAGATTCGATTTTCTGTTGAAAAATTATAATTCGTAATTTGTGAAAAGCATTCAAATGAAAGCAAAATGGATAAAATGATAATAAAATTTTTCATAATTTTACACGGCATAAAAATTGTTTTCAAAAGTAAAAAATTATTTATATGAAATTTTTGATTTTAAACTCATTTTTGCTATTGCTATCCTTAAATTTAATTTCTCAAGGCATAAATCAAAAAGCCATCGAAATTAATAACAATGATAATGCCAATTATATTGCCGTTCCGGGTACAAAAATTAAAATTATTCCACCGCGAGGTTTTGTAAGCTCGAAGAGATTTTTAGGATTTGAACACGAAATTGCGGGTAGTTCAATAGTTATCACAGAAATTCCTGAAAACATAAATAAAACAATGATGGGATTCGATAAAGCTTATTTGTTAAAAGCCGGAATATTCCTTGAATCACAAAAGTTTTACAAAATAAACAACTTTGATGCTTTACTCATAACCGGAAAGCAAACCGCATACAACAATGTTTATATAAAACATTTACTAATTATCGGAAATACAAAAATATCCTATTTATTAAATGCCTCATTACTCGCAACTTCATCCGAAAAACACCAGAAAGAAGTTTTAGAATCTCTATTAAGTGTGATTTTTATGCCTGAAATTGCAAATGATATTTCTCAACGCTTTGATTTCAGTATTGATGTTAGTGGTACTGAATTAAAAAAGGCAAAAATGATGATTTCTTCATTAACATATACAGATGACGGGAACATGCCTTCAAAAACAGAAAATAAGACGTCAGTAACCGTTAGAAAAGCAACAGCTACTAAAGTATTGTCTGAAAACGAAAAAAAAGAACTTACAATAGAGCTTTTTAAAATTTATCCTAAAGAAATTACAGCAAACTCAAAAAACATTGTAAAAGAAATAAAAGGAAAATTTCTATCTGGATATGAAATATTTTCTATAGGTAAAAATAGTTCAACCGGAAAACCGGAATTGATTTATCAGGCTGTTTTTTTTAAAGAAAAAGAATATTACGTATTTAATGGCTTTACCTCAGGTAATTTTGAGACTAATCTTGAAATGTTTAGAAAAATTGCAAAAACGTTAAAACCCGAAAATACTAATTAGCTCCGTTAGAAAGATAGTACTGATCGTAGGCATTGGCAAAACCAAGATCTTTTGTGTAAATTCCTCTTGACAAACTATCGAGCGTACGTGTTCCGAGTTTTTTAGTCAAAACAACATTGTATCTTGACGCAAATAAACCATAACCTCCATTAAGATTAGTAAACGATGGTTTTTCCTGAACAATACCTGATGAAGGAGCTGAAATCTCCATGTATGTTACATAATTTTCATCTGCAGCAGCAAGTCGGAATTCAATGCTTTCGGGCATTTTAACAAACCTTTTAACACCGGGCTGCGGTTCACCAAGTTTTGATTTAATAAGATTATAAAAAGCAAGAATAGAAAACTTACCATTAACTTCTGTCGGAGATGTTGTAGTTCTGTATTCCTTATTTTGCGGCCATACAATTGTTTTTACTTCTGAGGTATCTCCCTGCTCATTAACTTCAAAATAATTAAATGCAATTGTCATTTGAAAAGCTTTTCCGTTTGTTCCGTTATTGTATTTATATTCAAAATCACCTGCATATCTAACAATATCAATAGATGGAGCAAACGGACTCGGAGCGGTAATATACATTCCTTTAACTAAATTAGTTCTTGATTTAACAATATGTTTCCCGTCGTCAATCGTAACAACTAATTCATAAGAGTTATCTAAATTTAAATTCATTTGTTTTACCCACATAGTGTTACGATTATTGCTAAAATATCCTGAAGGTTTTGGAATTGTATCAACCTCTTCAAATGTATAACTTGCTATCTTTACATTGTTAGAATTATATTCATTCAATACAACTTCAACCTTATTGTAAAATAATGAATCACTTATTGCAGCCATTTGCGATGCCGGAATATTGCCCAGAAAACTCTTATTTACCTTAACATACTGAACAGGTGATGAGGCATCTAAAATACAATAAACAATAGGAATATCTATCCATTCTCCGTTTACTTCAACATCAGTGCTGCAAGCAGTAAAGATAAAAACTGCTAAAATTGTCAAGATTATTAACTTAATTTTATTCATTTGTTTGCCAACTTATTATCTTTGCAAAAATAATTTTTATAATTTACAAAAATACAAATAAAAAGTTAAAAATGTCGGTTCATAAAGAAATAAAAAAAATTACGACTCATGTTCTTCAGCAAATGAAGCAGGAGAAACAAAAAATTGCCATGCTCACGGCTTATGATTACAGTATGGCAAAACTGCTCGACCAGGCAGGAATAGATGTGATACTTGTTGGTGATTCAGCTTCGAATGTTATGGCAGGCTTTGATTCTACATTACCAATTACACTCGACAACATGATTTATCACGCTGCTTCAGTAGTAAGAGGTGTAAAAAGAGCTCTGGTAGTAGTTGATATGCCATTCGGAACCTATCAAGGAGATTCTAAAAAAGCATTAGCCTCTGCCATTAAAGTCATGAAAGAAACAGGTGCCGGTGCAGTAAAGATCGAAGGTGGTATTGAGGTGGCAGATTCAATTAAAAGAATCCTTTCAGCAGGAATTCCGGTTATGGGACATCTCGGGCTTATGCCTCAAAGCATTCATAAATACGGAACTTATAGCGTTCGTGCTCAGGACGACGAAGAAGCCTCAAAAATTATTTCAGATGCTCATGTTTTAAATGATGTTGGATGTTTTGCGATTGTTTTGGAAAAAATTCCTGCTACATTAGCAAATCAAATTGCTTCCGAAATTAAAATTCCTGTTATTGGAATCGGAGCAGGACAAGTTGATGGTCAGGTGCTGGTATTACACGATATGCTGGGGATAACTCAAGAATTTAATCCAAGATTTTTACGCCGTTATGCTCAGCTGGATAAAATCATTAAAGACGCTGTTAAAAATTACATTAACGATGTAAAAACTTGCGATTTTCCAAATGAAAACGAGCAGTATTAGTTCTTTATGATTTCCGAAAAAGACATTCTTTACGAAGATAATCATATAATCATTGTTAATAAAAAACCCGGACAAATTGTTCAGGAGGACACTACAGGAGATAAACCTCTTACAGATTTTGTAAAAGATTTTCTTAAAGAAAAATACGATAAACCCGGAAATGTTTTTTTAGGTGTTGTGCATCGGTTAGACAGACCGGTCAGCGGGCTCGTATTATTTGCCAAAACTTCAAAAGCTCTATCCCGTCTAAACGAACAATTTAAACAAAGGCAAACAAAAAAAACATATCTTGCAATTGTTGCTAACAAACCGCCTAAAGATAATGAGCTTATAGAATCCTGGATATTACGAAACAAAAAAATAAATAAATCTTTTTCATATCCTAAACAAGTTAAAGATAGTCAAAAAGCGATACTCGAATATAAACTTATTGCAACATCTCAAAAATATTTTTTATTGGAAATAGACTTACATACCGGCAGACATCATCAAATTCGCAGTCAGCTTGCGTCAATAGGTTGTCCCATTCGCGGAGATTTAAAATACGGATATCCTCGATCTAATCAAGACGGTAGAATTGATTTACACTCCTATTCACTCGAATTAATTCATCCAATAAAAAAAGAGCTGCTAAAAATAACAGCTCCGCTTCCCAATTCAAATTTATGGAATACTTTCAAAGAATTAGCTAAACTTTAGTCAGTATCATCATCCTTAAATTCTTTGTCAAATTTTTTCTCCATTTCATTCTTTTTAAGATCAATTGAGTTATAATTTTGGCAGTTCTTCAATTCAGATTCAAATCTTTTCTGAGCAACTAAAAAATCTTTTATATCTTTTCCTTTAACTAAATTTTGATGAACGGCCAGATCAACGTCTTTGTTAAAGCGTTCCAATACCTCACAGCCTGCCGAAAGATTGTTTAAATAATTAAAATAAATTTCTATTAGCTTAAGTTCAGAATTTAAAAGAAAATAAACGTGTTTTTTACTTTCAGAGGGAATTGTATAAATTTTATCAAGCACAACTTGATAATTCAATACTGCTTCTTGATAATTTTCTTTTTTATAAAAATCTTCAGCATCGTTATAAATTTTTTCGACAGCTTTCAAAATCTTTGAATCAAATTGCGAAAATGCTGTATAACTCAAGAAAATCAGAATTGCTAATACTATTGATTTTGTTTTCATTATTTTAAATTTACAAGATTTATTCACTTTCTTTAAGTCTTTCCATATTTTCAGCCATAATCAATTGGTCTAAAAGTTCGTCAATTTCACCGTTCATAAATGCCGGTAAATTATAGGCTGTGTAATTTATTCTATGATCAGTAACACGACCCTGAGGAAAATTATAAGTTCTGATTTTGGCTGAACGGTCACCAGTTGAAACCATGGTACGGCGTTTTTTTGCTATTTCGTCCATTTGTTTTTGATATTCAAGGTTGTATAATCTGGTGCGAAGTTCTTTCATCGCAATTTCAAGATTCTTCAATTTAGACTTTTCATCCTGGCATGTAACCACAATTCCGGTAGGAATATGAGTAAGACGAATGGCCGAGTAAGTTGTATTAACAGATTGTCCTCCAGGACCAGAAGAACAAAATTCATCTCTCTTGATATCGTTTGGATTAATCTTGATATCAACTTCATCAGCTTCGGGAAGAACCGCTACAGTAGCTGCCGAAGTATGCACTCGTCCTTGAGTTTCAGTTTGAGGAACTCTTTGTACTCGATGAACCCCGGATTCATATTTTAAAATTCCATAAACACCGGTTCCGGTAACGTTCATAACAACTTCTTTATAACCGCCAACAGTACCCTCCATTGCTCTAGTGATTTCGGTTTTCCATCCTCGTTTTTCGCAAAACTTAATATACATTTTCAGCAACTCGCCTGCAAACAAGCTAGCTTCATCTCCACCGGTACCTGCACGAATTTCAACAATCGCATTTTTATCGTCTTCAGGATCTTTTGGTATAAGTAAAATCTTTATTTTTTCTTCCAGAGGTTCTACTTTTGGCAACAAATCATCCAATTCGGATTTTGCCATTTCTCTCATTTCTTCATCCTTTTCGATGGATAAAATTTCTTTTGCTTCCTCAATATTACGTATTAAAATCTTATATTCTTTGAAGGCTTCTATAATCGGTTCTAAATCTTTGTATTCCTTATTTAATTTAACATACTTATCCATATCCGAAATAACGGATGGATCTGCCAACAATTTTGCTATCTCATTATACCTGGCTTCAACACTTTCCAATTTTTCCAGAATCAACATATTTGCCATAACACTTAAATTTTTTTAGTAAATAAATTCTCCAAATTCTGATTTAACAGTTAATTTTTTTATTTCGCTTTCTTCAACTCTACCGATTATCCTTGCATCAACACCAAAACTTTTACTAATGTTAATAATATCATCTGCAATGTCTTCATTAACATACAACTCCATACGATGCCCCATATTAAATACTTTGTACATTTCTTTGAAATCTGTACCGCTGCATTCATGAATAATTCTGAACAATACCGGTAATTCAAACAAATTATCCTTAATGATATGTACCTTTTCAACAAAATTTAAAACTTTTGTTTGGGCTCCTCCGCTGCAATGAACAATTCCACTAATTTTTCCGGAATATTTTTCAAGAATTTGCCTAATTACCGGAGCATAGGTTCTTGTCGGTGATAAAACCATTTTTCCGGCAGTCATATTTATTTCGGGAATAATGTCGGTAAGTAAATACTTTCCTGAATAAATTAAACTCGGCGATACATTTGGGTCATAACTTTCGGGATATTTGTCTTTATAAATTTTAGAAAAAACATCATGCCGAGCCGATGTAAGACCATTCGAACCCATTCCTGCATTATATTCACTTTCATATACTGCTTTACCAAAAGAAGCAAGTCCAATAATAACATTACCGGGAAAAATTCTTGAATTATCAATAACATCTTTTCTGAGCATCCGGCAAGTTACAGTAGAATCAACAATTATTGTTCTCACGAGGTCGCCTATATCAGCAGTTTCCCCACCTGTAAGATTTATATTTATACCATATTGACGCATTTGATCGCAAAAATCCTGAGTTCCGTTTATAATTTCGGCAATAACTTCAGCCGGTATTAAATTTTTGTTACGTCCGATTGTTGACGAAAGTAAAATATTGTCAGTGGCTCCAACACATAAAAGATCATCAATATTCATAACTATGGCATCCTGAGCAATACCTTTCCATACGGATAAATCCCCCGTTTCACGCCAATACATGTATGCTAGTGATGATTTTGTGCCGGCACCATCAGCATGCATAATATTGCAATATTCAGGATCATTTCCTAGAATATCTGGAATTATTTTGCAAAAAGCGTTGGGAAACAAACCTTTGTCCAGATTTTTTATTGCCGAATGGACATCCTCTTTTGAGGCTGAAACTCCACGTTGTATGTATCTGTTTTCTGTCATTTAAAATTTATTATTTTATATTAATACAATAGCCTGTTGCTATTAACAACAGGCTATTAACAATATTTATTTAATCTAGAAATCTTTTGAATCAGAATCCTTTATAACGGCACCACCTTGTTTTATTTGCTTTTGCTGCTTTTCTTCTTCAGCCTTTTTTTGTTCCGGAGTTATTCCATAATCTGTTGATAAAACACTGAATTCAGTTCTTCTGTTAAGCTGATGAGCTATTTCGATTTTTGAATTATCTTTTAATTTAACTATAAAATCTTCTGTAAGAACATCACCTTCTTTTAAGAAAGGAAATTCTTTAGATATTTCTTTTGTAACGACCCTTGGCATACTTTCACCAAATCCTTTTGCAACAAGCCGATCTGGTTTAATCCCTTTAGATATAAGATAATCTACACAAGATTGGGCTCTCGCTTGAGAAAGTCTCATATTATAATCATCATTACCTCTAAAATCGGTATGAGCTCTTAGTTCAATAACGAGATTAGGATTATCATTAAGAGTTTTGACAAGCTCGTCGAGGGCAACCATTGACTGAGGACGAAGAGTAGCTTTGTCGTAATCGTATTCAATATTAGGTAAAACTATTATTCGAGGAATTTTTGCAAGATTAATTACAACATTTATTACTGTATCATATTCAATATTTTTAGTTGTGAAAATTACTGAATTAGAAAAATAATCTTTATTAACTTCAGCTTTTACTTTATAATTTTGATTTGGTTCCAGTTGATATTTAAAAGTTCCTGTTTCAGAGGATTTTAATTCAGCAACAATACCTGCATCATTAAGAAGTGTTATTTTTGCATCTTTTACCATTACTATTTTATCAATATCGGTGGTATCTCTCACCATACCGTTAAGTGTAATTACTAATGGAGGCAGTACAAATGAATAGATATCATCAGAACCTTTTCCTCCCTTTCTATTAGAACTGAAATATCCCCTTTCTTCTTTTCCTTCGAAAATAATTTCAAAATCATCAAAAGATGAATTTATGGGGTATTTCATATTTTCAATTCCGATTATGTTACCTTTTTCGTCTCTGATAGTTTTATAAATATCCAAACCTCCCATACCTTTATGACCATCGGAAGAAAAATACAATGTACCATCATGTCGAACTGTTGGAAAGACTTCATCACCTGGAGTATTTACAATCGGTCCTAAATTGATTGGTCGTCCATAATTATTAGGACTGTTATTAATTCTATATGCCATATAAATATCCATACCGCCATATCCATCAGGAGCTTCAGCTGAAAAATATAATATTTTATCGTCAGGTGACAAAGCCGGATAGCCGACTTCATAATTAGAAAATCCTTGAATAGTTACGATAGTAGGAACATCCCAAGCATTACCTTTTTTTGCTACATAAAATATCTTACAAGGCTCATCAACTGTTTTTCCCGCTTTACATCTGGTAAAATACATTTCACTTCCTTTCATAGAAACAACGCAAGCTCCTTCATCTTCTTCACTATTTATTTCACCTACCAAAGGAATAGGTTCACTCCATGCACCTTTTCTGTCCTGAGAAATTTCAAAAATGTCGGTAAACTTTTGCCCTGTTTTATAATTATTTCTTGAACCTTTAGTTCCCTCTCTAGAGGTAGTAAAATAAATTACTCTAAAATCCTTTGTTGCCCATGCTGGTGAAAAATCAAGATTTGCAGTATTAAAACGTGCAACGTTGTTTACCTTATAACGTGTTGGACGATTTAACCACTGCGGAACAATCTTACAAGATTCTAGACCGCTCGTTGCTCTATGGTCATTTGGCGAAATTTGCAAATACTGTTTATAAACTTCAATTGCATCTTCATACTTTCCGTTCATTCTGAGGGCATCAGCGTAAAACAATAATACATCAGGTTTAATTACTCCTTTAACATAATTTTTCACGGCTGCACCAAAATACATTTCAGCTTTATCAGAGTCGCCAAGCATCTTATAACAATAACCCAACTTATAATTTACCTGTGCTCTTTCTTCTTGAGTTTTAAGAGCTCCTAATGCTTTTTCGTAAAAATCTTTTGCTAAATCAAATTGATAAGTATTAAAGTACTCATCACCTTTTGATACTTGAGCCTCAAGTTTGTAAATAAAGGTTGCCAAAAATAGGAAAAGAATAAGTTTTTTCATAATTAGTTGTTTTTAAAACTTTGCCAAATATAATAATTTTATTTTTTCATAAAAATATCTTTTTCAATTTGTGTGCTCTCGATAATACCTTGTGTACTCAAATTAAAAGTCTCAATACTATAATTTTCTGCTTTAAAGAAAATTATATAGGATTTTCCGGGCGAGAGGATAATTTCAAATGATCCATCCCTATCTGTTGACTGATAATCGATTAGCACATAATTTTCATCCATAACCTGTACATCAACATTTTCTAACTTTTCTCCATTTAAGTTATCAAATACCGTTCCCGAAAATATTATATTCACTTCGGGCTTTATGAAATAAAAAATATCTGTTTTACCCATCCCCCCAATTCTTCGTGAAGAAAAATAACCTTCTTCTTTCATTCCAATAAATACTATGCCAAAATCATCGTGAGAAGAGTTAATAGGATAACCCAAATTTCCTACTCTATATTTTCCATTACCGAGATTTTTTGCAACAAAAATGTCAAGACCTCCCATTCCTATATGTCCATCGGATGAGAAATAAAGGTCTCCATTACTTCTTATGTATGGATGAACCTCGTCGTGTTCTGTATTTATCTGAGAACCGAGATTTTGCGGTAATCCAAAAGGGTAATTACGTTTTGCCCTAATAACTTTATAAATATCTTTTCCGCCAAAACCTCCCAACATTGAATCTGCCACAAAGTATAATGTCAACTCATCATCACTAATTGCCGGATGCCCAATACTTATACTATCAGGAATCCCTGGGATCTCGACTTCCTGTACATTACCCCAGTAACTTCCCATTTTGCGAGCAAAATAAATACGACAGCCTCGATCTTTATTTTTATCGTAGTTGCATCTCGTAAAATATAAATTACTGGATTTACGATTTAGACAGGCAGCTCCTTCCTCATCATTTGAATTTACCGGACCTATTAAAATTTGTGGATCTGTCCATCTACCTTCTTTATCTTTTTCAGCATAAAAAATATTTGAACAAAAATCCCCCGATTCCGGACTCACAGTTACATAAGTCGGAGCAAAACGTGTGGAAGTAAAATAAACTCTTTTATTATTACGAGGCTCAAGAAAAGGACAATAGTCATTCTCCGGCGAATTCAATCTGCCTATAATTTTTATTTCATGACCGGTAGAGTTTTTTAAGGAACTAAAAGTAAAATCCAAACTTGCACTCCCTTTCCCAAAATATTTATTCTTTTCGTCAACGGCTCTGTCAAATTTTTGATAGTAAACAGAAGCAGAATCGTATTGCATAATCATTTGATACGATTGTCCCAAATAATGATAAACCATCGGTTCGGAAAACTTGTATTCTATTGCCTTTACTAAATTAGGAACTGCATATTCAGGTATAGATAATTTTCTGTAACTCAATCCAATTTTAAAATATGCTTCAGCAACAATGTGCTTTCGTTTGGGATATTTATTAATTATTTGCTGATAAAGTTCAATTGCTTTATAATATTGTTCCCTATCGAACTCACGGTCTGCCGTTTTAAGTAACTTTTGACCGTAAACGTCGGAAAAAAATATTATTATAAAAATAATAATAAATGAATATTTCATCAATCTTTTCAAATTTTACCGTAAAAAAAAACATTTATCAAGAATTATGCAAATAAAATGAGTAATACTTAAGCTTCTGTCTTAATTCTCTAAATACTAAATAAATACATAAAATAATAAAAAAGCCTTCAAGAAGTTTTCTTGAAGGCTAAAATAAAAATATTTTTAGCTTATCTGAAATCGCTTAAGGTTTCCATCAACATTCTTCTGGCAAAGAATATGCGAGATTTTACAGTACCAATGGGCAGGTTCATTTCTTCGGCTATTTCTTTGTATTTATAACCATCAATAAACATCTCAAACGGAACTCTATATTCATCTTCGAGTTCGGAAATAGCAGATTTTACATCTTTTGCATTAATTTTTGATTCAGCACTTTCTTCTATCAAACCTGAGTTTTCAATCAAATACGAATCTTCAGAAGAATCATTAATTGTATTCTTTGAAGATAATTTCGTTACCTGATTCAAAAAAGTATTCTTTAAAATGGTAAATAACCAAGCTTTTATGTTGCTATCGTTTGTATATTTATCACGATATTGAAAAGCCTTTAAGAATGTTTCCTGAACTAAATCTTTTGCTGATTCGGGATCTCTGGTTAATCCTAATGCAAAATATTTAAGGCTTTTTTCCATGCTTACTATTCTGGTTGTAAATTCTTGTGCGCTCATATTTTTTTATTTAGGTATTTCATTGCAAATATACAACATTATTTTTTATTATGCAAATTAATTTTTGTTTAATTTTTGATTAATTTTAATTAAACAGAGGTTTTCTAAATAAGCAAACATTTAACTCCCATTATATACAATAGGTTTAGAAGATTTTGAATAAATTTCAAAAAATTGCATTTTAAATGCTAAATTTTTGTTTACAAAAAAAATTACTTATTAATTATTATTTTAGCATCTGGAATAACAACAAAACTTTTATCTGTTATGAAAAAATTTTTTATCTATTTGGGGCTAATATTTGGTGCAAGTGTTTCCATTTATTCACAAAAGAATTATGATGATTATTTTACTGAAAACAGTTTAAGAATAGATATTTACCACTGCGGTAACAACAACACTGAGGCTGTATTTTTTAAAGAATTTCTAAAAGAAAAAATATGGGCTGGAACAAAAAAGAATCTTATTAATAGTTTCGACTTAGGTACGTATCAAGTAAGAGTTTACGATAAAAACTCAGGCATTTTAATATTTAACTATGGTTATTGTTCTTTATTTGGAGAATACATTCATACAGAGGAAGCACAAAATATCTCAAAATGTTTTCCTGAATCTATTATAATTCCATTTCCCAAGGATCGAGTATTGATTGAATTACATTCCAGAAAAATTGATGACAATAAATTTTACAAAATTTGGGAAATTGAGTTTGATCCCAAAAAAGATTTAGTTAAAGAAGAAATAGTGTTTAACTATAAAACTTTTAACATAGATATAAAATCAAATATTTCCGAAGCACTTGATATTGTTTTTATTGGAGACGGTTACACTTTCGAGGATGAAGAAAGTTTTTTGACCGATGTTGATGCTACAGCAAAATATTTAATGGATAACGAACCTTTTAAGAATTTTACACAACAAATAAATATTAGAGCTGTTCTTCCAAATTCAGCAGAATCCGGAACTGATTTGCCTCAGCTAAATGAATACAAAAACACTGCTCTCGGAACATCATTTAATACATTCGGAAGTAAAAGATATTTAACTTTGTATGATTATCACATTTTGCGGAATTTTTGTTCTACTGTTCCATGTGACCATGTTTGTGTATTAGTAAATACTGATATTTATGGAGGAGGTGGAATTTATAATTTTTGGAATGTAACTGCGGCCAAAAATCAATACCGAAACGAAATTTTCATGCACGAACTGGGGCACTCTTTAGCTGGACTTGGAGATGAGTACTACGATTCCGAAGTATCGACAGAAGGTATGTATAATCTAAACACTGAACCATGGGAAGCAAATATTACAACTTTAGTTAATTTTGACTCTAAATGGAAAAATATGATAAAAAAAGACATCCCCATCCCTACTCCAGTAGAAAATAAATATTCTTTTGAAGTAGGAGTATATGAAGGTGCTGCATATAAATCAAAGGGATTGTATCGTCCTTTTATTAATTGCAAAATGAAATCTTTAGGCGTGGCATTTTGTCCGGTTTGTCAAAAAACTTTAAGCGATATTATAAAATATTATTGCGAATAAGTATATTTGCAAAAACAAAAAAAATAATGGGAATATGAGAAAAACTATTTATATTTTTTATATTTATATTTTTATTTTTATAATTATCTTCATAAGTCCAATTTCTTTTTCTTTCGGGCAGATTAACTCTTTTAAAATAAACGACCCAAACAAAACAATCAAAGACAATATATTAATATATTATCTTCCAAGAGTTGTTTTTGATGTTATTATTACAGTTGAAACAGAATATTTTATTCCCGGTCCATTTGCTAGTTTTGCAGAAAAATACCTTTCTATACGAAATGTTAATACAGAAACAAGAACTTCATCAGAGATAACAGGTGTAGAAGTTTCGCCCATTTATCATGCCGACGAATCAGCCTGTTTTGGTATTATTCCAGGAAAGAATAAAATAAATCTGGTTTTTACCAATGACGGAGTCATTAAATCAATAAATACTTGCAGCAAAGGAAAAGATTTTGAGTTTAACAATAACTTTACAATAACACCAAATTATGTTAATCCGTTCAATCCGTTTACAAATCTAAGCGTAAATCGAAACTTTACTGATATAACAGACACTACATATCAAGTAATACAAGTGGATTCTGTATTCCAGAAAATTCCCGTTTTCAACAAAAGAATTACTAGTAAAAGTTTGGAGCAAAAGGCTGAAGAAGCAGCCAATTTTATACTGCTCATTAGAAATCGTAAATTTAATCAAATAAGCGGATTTTTTGAAATTGAAACCCCATCGGTTGATCTTCCATTTATGGTTTCGGAAATGGACAAACTCGAAAAAGAGTTTCTAGAACTTTTTATAGGAAAAACCATAAAAGTTGAAAACAAATTCAGAATATTTTTCAACACTACAACAAACGGACCTTTGGAAAGAAAAATTTTATTTCATTTGTCAAACGAATTTGGAATCCAGAACAACACAGATGCCGATTATGCTGCTCAACCAGTAGAATTAATTTTGGTATCTGACCAAACTCAAAAAAGTCTTACCGAGTTTTACGACAGACAAACTGAATTGAAACAAAAGACAAAAAAATTCGGTTTATTTTACCGCGTTCCTTCAACAGCAACATTAAAAGTAGTTTGTGCCGATCACACATATTATGAAACCAAGGTTATAGTTCCACAATTCGGTTATATAAATTATTTACCCGCAAAACTAATGAAAAATAAAAATCTAAAAATTGAATTCGACGAACAAACAGGTTATGTGATTTCAATAAAAAATGAATGAACGTTTCAATAAATAACTTTTTCACCTTAAAAAAAATACTATTAATTTGCCTTACTTTAATAGGTTCAAAAATTGTTGCTCAAAAACAAGTTTACATTTACATTAACTCAGGTAGTGAACCAACACTTTTAAAAGAACATTATTTTAATGATTCATTATCTGTCGTAAAATTTTTACAAAATATTCAAAACAAAGATTTCAAGAACGGTTATGCACTTGCCGGTTTCGACAGTATTATCCACAAAAATGACAAAATATATGCATACTATAATAAAGGACGACAATTTAACATCGGACAATTTTCGATTGAAAGTGATGATAATATTAAAATAAGAAATCTTAAACCTGATAAATTAGTTAACAACAAAATAAATTCTTTTTTGCACACATATCTGGACTATTACACAAACAATGGTTACCCTTTTGCTATGATTAAAATTACTGATTTTACCATTAACAATAATTTTATTGATATTTCAGTAAAAATTGATAAAGGGGACTTTTATGTTTTTGACAGTCTTGAAATCAAAGGGAATGCAAAAATAAACGAGCATTATATCAGGAAAACCACAGGATTAAAATCAAAAGAAAAGTTTTCAAATTACAAACTTCAAAAATTTGAAAAAGAATTAAATTCAATCATATTCTTAGAACAAGACAGCCCTTTGCAACTGGCTTTCAGCGACAGTACTGTGGATATAATTTTATATTTAAAAAAAAGAAACAATTCGTCCTTTAACGGATTTATTGGTTTTATTCCCAATAAAAACAATACAGGGAAATTGGCAATAACTGGAGATATAAACTTAATGCTTATCAATAGTTTCGGGTTGGGAGACTTTTTTGGTGTAAAGTGGCAGAAATATGAAAATCTGAGTCAAATTTTACAACTCAATTGGTCAATTCCTTTTATATTAAGAACAGATTTTGGTCCAGGCATTTCATTAAATATTGAAAAACGAGATACCAGCTACATAACAACCGATTTTACTGCAAAAATAATCTATGGCAGCAATATTGGGAACGGGATGGATTTTCTGATTCAAAGCATACGTTCTCGAATTCTTGGGGCAGAAGATCTAACGAGTAACTTAAAAAATTTCAATCTAAACTTATATGGAATAAATTACCGCTATAATAAAACTGACAAATTCCGTATGCCTCAAAAAGGTTATATAATAAACATCTCTACTCTTGCAGGCCAAAGAATATACACCGCCGAAACAGTAAAAAGTTTATTCTTAAGATCCGATATTGATTTCTCTTTATTCATTCCGATTTATAGATATATAAACTTAAAGTTATACAACAAAACTACTGTAATTTATTCTAAAACATTAAGCAATAATGAACTTGATTTCATTGGAGGTTTAAACTCAATCAGAGGCTTTAACGACAGAAGCATTCCTGCAGCACAATATTCATTTATAAATGCCGAACTAAGATATTTATTTGACAACAGTTCAGCTATATTCATTTTTACTAATTATGGTATTACACAAAAAAGATTTACATTAGAAAACACCACTAATTATCTGTTTGGAACAGGAATAGGTATAGATTTGCAAACAAATGCCGGAATATTTTCAATAGTTTTTGCTAATGGAACTCAGAATAATCAAGGTTTCAATCTCAGCAACAGTAAAATTCATTTTGGGTATAAGAGTTTTTTTTAAAAAAATCCTATTAGAAAAATAAATTATAGATGGAGAAAAATGTTTCCACATTATTTTGTATCAAAATAATTATTTCTCCAAATATAACCTTAGGTCATTTTGTTAAAATACTGAATTTAAAATACTCATCAAAAGAAATAATCACAAAAAATAAGTTAAAACTAAATCAGTATCTCATTAAATCATGGTGGATTTTTGTTGCAAGATTTTCTGAAGCAGGGACTAAAGGTAACCTTAATTCATTTTTAATTAAGTTTTTCTGCGTTAGATATTCTTTAATTCCAACAGGATTGCCTTCAGCAAACATTAGTTTTATGCTTTCGAAAAGTTTATAATGATAATTTACAGCTTCGGAGAAATTATTATTCAGAGCAAAATTTACCATTTGTGAGATTTCTTTTGGGAAGGCGTTGGCAGCAACTGAGATTACTCCTTCACAACCTACAGACATTAAAGAAAGGGTAAGTGCATCATCTCCTGAAATAACAGTAAAGTCAACAGGCTTTTTGTGAATTAAATTCATTATTTGCTCAACAGATCCTGAGGCTTCTTTAATCGCTGTTATATTTTCAAAATCGTTTACCAGTCTTAAAACTGTTTCGGGCAAGATGTTAACTCCTGTACGACCTGGAACATTATAAAGAATTACCTCTACCGGAGAAACAGTTGCAATTGCAGCAAAATGGTTATACAGTCCTTCCTGATTTGGTTTATTGTAATATGGAGTGACCGATAAAATTCCTTGAACGCCGCTCAGATCAGTATGTTTAATTTTTTCAACAATTTCAGAAGTATTGTTTCCACCAATTCCGTACATTATCTGAACACGGCAATTGATTTTTTGTTTTGCAAAGTTTAATATTTTATTTTTTTCTTCGCTATCAAGAGTTGCTGATTCTGCTGTTGTGCCCATAATAAGGATATAATCAACTCCGCCGTCAATAACATAATCTATCATTTTGCCAAGGGCATCAAAATCAACAGCTTTATTCTCATTAAAAGGAGTTATTAAGGCCACTCCGGTACCGATAAAATTAGTTTTCATATTCAAAAGGTTTAATAATATTCAAATAATGAATTATAGCGTCATAAAGGATTTTTATTTCCGAATATTCAGTTTGGTCCTCATTTTCTTCGGGTGTTGGAGTCATGATTGTTAAATCATAAATTTCGGGATAAAAATTTGTTTGATATCCTATTTTAAAAAGGGCCTTTGAATTAGCAACAACGATTTTTACGGATATGCAAGATTTTTTGCACAAATCAATCAAAACGTCGAACTCTTGATTTTCAAAATTTTCTACAGAATTTTCATTAGGTTGCAGGGAAAAATTCAAATCACTAAGGCAAAAAAAAGAAAAATCAAGAGGCTGAATATGAAAATCATCCAGATGTTTTTTTTCGACAAATCCAAGAGCCTTAACTATTGGAATTTGATTTTGCAGTTCTTTAATTTTAGCTTTTACAAAATGAAAATCATTTATCTGGGTAGCATTAAAAATTATTCCCAGCGATTTAATATCTTTAAAATTACAAACTACAGCCTGTCGTTTAACATTGCAAGTAAGTTTGCGAAGTTTCTTTTTTGCAAAATAATATTTGAATCTATCAATAATCTTCATATTGAGAAAACGAAATAACAAAGATATAATAAATGTAATAAAAATATAAATCAATAATAAAAAATAGTAATTTTGCTGTGAAGCAGGAAATTCTATCGCCTCGGAGAATGCTTCGGGGAGGAAAGTCCGGACAACACAGGGCACTGCACTTTCGAAAGAAAGATATCTGTGAGGGTATGTTTGCGAAGAAGAAAATAACCGTCCTGCATTGTTGGGACAAGGGTGAGAAGGTGGGGTAAGAGCCCACCGGTAACAGTGGTAACATTGTTAGCCGTTCGCACTGCAGGTTGCAAGATCATGTACACCGGCGTTTGAGGGCTGCCCGTCCGAGCCGGGGGGTGGATCGCATTAGATAAATGATAGAACTCGACAGAATCTGGCTTACATTCCTGCTTCATTTTTTTAAACAAAATCATTATTTTGCTGTTTAAAAACAAATTATTATTTTCGAGAAAATTTTAAATTTGTTAGTATGAAAATCCGAAATTTAGTTTTATTAGTTTTTGTAATTTCAATTTTTGCTTTTTCGTGTAAAAATAATCAGAAAAAAAAAGAAGTTAAAGAAGTTGAACCTGGAACAACAATTCTGAGTGGTCAATTAAAGAACTACAAAAACAACATTATCATATTAAAAACCACATCAAGCACAGACACAATTTATATAAAAAATGATGCCGGAGATTTTCTTAAAACAATAAAAACAGACTTCCCTATTTACGTTGATTTTATTAATGACAATAACAATTTGATTTTGTACCTTTTGCCAAAAGATGAATTAATAATTAATGCAGATTGTTTTGATTTTAATAAAACCGTAAAGTTTAAGGGGAAATCTCAACCGGCAAATGAATATTTAAACAGTTTTATTATCACTATAAAAAACGCGGGAATAAATTCAGAAAATTTCATTTACTCCTCTAAATTTGAAACTTTTAAAACTTCCCTTCAAAACCTTATAAGTCAATTAGAAACCGTGTTGAACGATTTTTCAAAAAAACATAATAAAGATTTTGAGGAATTTATAAATCTTGAAATAGAAAGGATAAAAATGCTTAAAGCAAGTTTAATGATAAGTTATTATAATCCCATATTAAGAACAGATAAGAAAAATGCAGATTTTGAAAAAGAAATTGAATCCGCTATTTATTCGGTAGATATGAACAATTCAAAACTGTTAATGTTTTCCGATTTTAAAAATTTTGGATTTAACATCATAAATTATAAAATGAATATTGAATTACGAAACTCTCGTCGTGAATTAAAGTCAGCTCCTGAATATACTGAAATGTTCTTTAAATATGCAAAAGAAATATATACAGAAAAAGATATTAAAGAAGAAATGTTTTATGTGTTTATAAAAGAGTTTCTAAATTATTACGGACCTGAATCAGTTTATGAAGCATATCTGGATTATAAGAGCTTTACTTCGAGTAGGGAGCACCTCAGCGAATTGAATAATATTTTTGAAGAATTCAGTAAAACTGCTCCCGGTAAAGAGTGCATAAATTGGAAATTTCCGGACAAAAATGGAAAGGTTTACAGTTTAAGTGATTTCAAAGGAAAATATGTTTATATTGATGTATGGGCAAGTTGGTGTGGTCCGTGCAGAACAGAAATTCCGTACCTGAAAGTCTTAAAAGAAAAGTTTAAAAATAAAAACATTGCTATTATTGGGATTAGTGTAGATGAAAACAGAAATGATTGGTTAAATTTTCTCGAATCGCAAAATTTGGCTGGGATTCAACTTTATGCCGGAGGATGGAACAACGATCTTGTTAATTTCTTTAAAATTAACGGAATTCCAAGATTTATTTTGCTTGATAAGGAAGGTAAGATTATAAATGCAAATGCAGAACGTCCATCCGGTAATATTGAAAAAGTACTTAACAGTTTAGAAGGAATTTAGTATAGATAAAAGTCTAATTATCACTAATTTTTAGTCCTATCAACTTTTTGAGAATATTTTTAACACTTTAAAATCGGTATTAATAAGCATAACAATAATAATCATTATAAACCAGGGAATAAAAGTAAGAGATAATTCCTGTGGAAACCAAAACCAATTCAACGAGATTAATATAATTAGTATTGCATAGGAGAATTTAAAATATTCTCTGTATTTATTTTTTAGTATTATACCTAAAAATGCAGGAAAAGTCCAAATTATATTAAGATTGTTTCCAATTGCCGGATGTAATGAATATAATCCCAAAGCCAATAAAAATATCCCGGTAAGTCCGAAAACAACACAAACAAGGTAATAAGTAAATTTTCTGGTTTTATTAAAAACCGTCAGTAAAACAATTATCAAAAGAATTAACCAGGGACTTAAATAAGAAAAAATATTTATAGAACTATTGGGAAAAGCATCCATGATTACATTTTCTTCGAGAAGCAGGTCTGAAGCATTAAAGAATAGATACAAATAATCCGGCAAAAACATATAATCCGAAGGCGAAGCTTTTTGATCAGTAACTAATCCCATTCCAAGATTTATCCCAAAATTTATCCAATAATCTTTTTCGACATAAGGTTTTAAAAGTTGTCGAAAAGTTTTACCATTAAAGTTCGATTTTTCAAAGTCAATACGTCTATTTGTCGCTAACTCCAGAACATCTTTTATTTTTGTAGCACAATTATTTTTAAGGAAATCGTAACGATAATAACGTTTTTCGGAATTATAATACTCTTCGAGCAAGTGGTAAATATTTTCTTTTTCTTGCGGAGTAAGGTCTAACAGCTGTTCGTAAATTTTCCTTTTAGTCTGTTCGGAAAAATAAACAAAATAATGAAAATCATCTATTGACAAGCAATAATCCAGATCCCCGCGGATAAACTTTGTGTAAAAATTTGGTGTATTAAAATCAAAAGTTCCGTAATTATATACTTTATCAATTCCAAGAGAATCATCTTTTATTCTAATAGCAGTGTGTCCAAAATAAGCATAGAGTTCGTCTCCAGGTAATTGTGTAATAAGCGATACTCTTGCACCGGAGGAAAGAGCAAAAACACTATTTAAACCCATAGAAAATAAGACAAACAATAAAAAAAACTTATTCATTTTCATAATTTCATTTTTTATTCTTCGTAATAAATACGCTTTACTCTTTGAGAAATTCCGGTAATAATTTCATAAGGGATGGTATTCAAATTTTCGGCCATTTCAAACACAGTATTTTCTTTTCCAAAAACTATAACAGTATCTCCCTCGGCTGCATTAATTCCTGTAATATCAATCATGCATAAATCCATGCAAATATCTCCAATAGTTGGAGCTTTTTGACCGTTAACAAGGAAATACCAATTTCCGTTGCCCAATCTTCTATCGAGGCCATCGGCATAGCCTATGGGAACAGTAGCGATAACAGAATCGCGATTAACTTTACCAGAACGATTATAGCTTACAGTTTCACCTTTTTTTACTTTTTTAATTTGTAAAATTGAAGATTTTAACTGAGATACGGGTTCTGTAAATTTTGAATTTATTAAAGAATCATAACCGTACAATCCGATTCCAAGCCTTACCATTTCGAAATGATATTGTGGGAATCTCATTATTCCAGCTGTATTTAGTACATGTCTCACAGGTTTTATTCCGGTAAGATATACAATTCTATTATAAATTCTATTAAATATTTCTATTTGTAATTTGGTAAAAGAATCAAAACTGTTATTATCCGAAGCTGCAAGATGCGTAAACACAGAACCAAATTTAAGATATGGATTATTACAAATAATTTCAGCAGCATTAAAAATATCATCTTCAACAAGGCCAAGTCTGTGCATTCCGGTATCAATTTTAAGATGAATTTTAATGGTTTTCTTTTTGTAAAAAGCCCTATCTGAAAGATTTTGTAAAATTTTTATAGAAAAAACTTCTGGTTCTAAATCGTAATCAAACAATAAATCAGTTTGTTTTTGTAAAAAACTCATAACCATAATCGGAAGTAAAATCCCGTTATTTCTCAGGTCTATCGCCTCGTCAATATTTGCAACAGCAAGATAGTTTATTTTTTCATGTTGCAAAAGCGAAGCTATTTCGCGAAATCCACTGCCATAAGAATATGCTTTAGTAACTGCCATCAAAGATGTTTCCGGATTTAATAAACTGCGAAAATATCTTAGATTTTTTCTTATTATTCCCAAATCAGTTTCAAGAACAGTATCATGGGCTTTAAGTTCGAGATGAGTAATAATTCTTTCGAAACGAAAATTTCTGGAACCTTTTATTAAAATGGCATAATCAGTGAAATCAACATTTTGCAGGTTCCGGATGAAATCATCAACAGATTCGTAAAACATAGAGTTATGGGCAAAAATATCGGCTCTTTGAGAAAGTTGTTTCCCTATGCCAACAAACTTTGAAATATTTTTAAGTTTTAGTAAATCTGCAACTTTATTATATGGCTGGTCTTGATTAGAAACGTTTCCGGCAAAATCCGAAAGAATAAGTAAAGTTTTTCTGCCGTTTCGTTTAGAGTTTAAATAATCAAGAGCTATTTCGAGCGAATTAATATCGTTAATATATGAATCATTAATAATTAAGCTGTTTTTATTACCGTCAATTGTTTGAAGACGCATTGAAACTTGGGGTAAGTTGCTAAATCTTTTCAATATTTTTTCGTCGGTATGTAAATCCAGTTCAAATAAAACAGAGAAACAAGTAAGAGCATTGAAAACCGATGCTTTGTCAGTAAAAGGAATTGTAATACGATCAGTTCCAAAATTATAGGAAATAGAAATTTCAGTTTGAGTTGTTTTTTGTTTTATCTTTTTAACAAAAATATCTCCTTTTTCTCCTTTAGACGACCATTTAATTAGTTTTTTATTTTTATATAACTTTTGAATTTGATTACTAAGAATTTCATCATCAGCAGGGAAAATTATTGAATGTGAATTTTTTGCCAGAATAATCTTTTCATTAATTTTTTGAACAATATCAACAAAATTATCTTGGTGGGCATCACCAATATTTGTGATAACGGTAATTTCAGGTAAAATTATTTTTTGAAGTTTTTCCATTTCACCCGGCTTGCTAATTCCGGCTTCAATAATTGCGATGTCATAATAATCATCTAGCAGCCATAGTGATAAAGGCACACCAATTTGAGAGTTGTAACTCTTAGGAGATTTACAAACACGAAACTTTAATTCAAGCAAGTGGTTCAACCATTCTTTTACAACAGTTTTACCGTTGCTGCCGGTTATTGCAATTATTTTTGATTTATATTTTTTTCTTTTTAAAGCTGCAATTTGTTGCAGGACAAAAATGGTATCATCATGCAAAATAAAAGCAGCATCAGGAAACTGTGTGTAATCAAAATTTTTATTCACGACAAAAGCCCTTACACCATTGTTGTAAAGTTCTTTTACAAAACTGTGACCATCATGATTACTTCCTTTTATGGCTACAAACAAAACAGTCGTATTGTTAAGAGAAACAGATATTTTTCGGCTGTCAATTTCTATTTTATCGAAAAAAACATTTTCGTTTCCACCAAACCCGGCCGAAATTTCAAAAGCTATTTGTTTTGTGTTGAATAACATTATTTTATTTTATTAGCAATATTATAACATCTACGACAAAGAGGTTCGTAAATATCTTTTTCCCCTAACTCAACGATTTTATTACTTTTTGTTTTGCGGTAACTGAATTGAGCGAGGTCGCCACAATGCACACATACGGCATGAACTTTTGTTACATATTCTGCAACTGCAAATAGAGCCGGCATTGGACCAAAAGGACGTCCTGCAAAATCCATATCCAAACCAGCCACAATTACTCTAGTTCCTTGATTAGCGAGTTTAATACAAACTTCTACAATCCCATTATCAAAAAACTGAGCTTCATCTATACCAACAACATCAACATCAGCAGTAAGGAGTAAAATTTTCTGAGAAGATTCTACAGGAGTAGAACGAATGGAATTTGCATTATGCGAAACAACTTCATCTTCGCTGTATCGGACATCAATAGCAGGTTTAAAAATTTCCACTTTTTGTTTAGCATATTCAGCTCTGCGAAGTCGGCGGATAAGTTCTTCGGTTTTCCCCGAAAACATAGACCCGGCTATAACTTCAATCCATCCTTTTTTTGGTTCACCTTTTTTTAATTGATCAATAAACATTATTTTTTTTTCTAATTTTGTCAAATCAATTACAAATTTAGAAAATTATTGATATGAATAAATTAAGTCAAACAAAAGAAAAATTAAAAAGAATTCAACTTTTTATCGAAACAATTGAAGGTGAGGATTTTAGCAATATAGAAAAGGATATTTTACTTGAAAAAATACGAAATCTTTATGAAATTGTTTTAGGGATTGATGCAGAAGTAAAAATTACAGGTAAATTTGAAAAACAAGAAAAAGAAGTTGAAAAAATATTTGAGGACAACAAGGAAGTAAAAACTCCCCCGATTGAAGAAATGATTCAAAAAACAGATCCTGTAAAATCAGAAAAGCAGGAGATTTTTGATATTGAATTTATTGAGGAAAGTATAGATATAGAAAGACATCAGAATAAACAAACTGAACAAAAACAAACTATAAAAGAATCAGAACCGGTAAAAAAAGAAGAGAGTACAATCCAAAGACAAACTTTAAAACAAACATCTCTATTTAACGGTAATACTACCACTGTTAAAACCGTTGGAGAAACTCTCGGACAGGATAAAACTGCATTAAACGAAATCATCGGAAAGAATAAGCAACAGAAAGATTTAATTACAAAACTTAATTTAAAACCAATCAGCGACATAAAATCGGCAATAGGTATAGGCGACAGATTTTTGTACATACGTGAATTGTTTAATAATGATAAGGATCTTTTTGAGCAGGTCTTAAATCATTTAAACAATTTAAAAAACTATGAGGAAGCCTTAGAATATATTAACTCTAATTTTAACTGGAATTTTAGTGATGAAAATGTAGTTTCATTTTTAACAATAGTCAGAAGAAGATATTTATAACAAAATAATGATAAAATTTAACAAGAAACATTTTAATGTTTTTTTTGTAACATTTCTACTTTTAAATTTTATTTTAAAAGTTACATTATCTCAAAATTTAGCACAAACAAAAAGTAGAGTACAGATTTTAAGTTCTGAAGAATTTCATGGAAGAGGCTACGTTTTTGAGGGTGCCGACAAATCGGCAGAATATATTTCCAATGAGTTGCGAAATATAGGAGTAAAAGCATTTAAAGAATCTTATTTTCAAGTATTTGGATATTCGGTTAATACTTTCCCTGATGATGGTTATGTAAAATTAAACCGACAAAAGCTGCTTCCTGGCAAAGATTATTTGTTTGGACATTCAAGTCCGAAAATTTCAAAAAAATACGAAATTTTTCTTCCAGACTCAATTTTACTTAATGATACGATAAAATTTGAGGAAATGCTTCGAGAGTCAGAGTTTAAAAACTATGCTCTTATAATAGATTATTTAAAAACTAAAAATCTTGATATCAAAAAATACTACATCCGCAAGATGATGTATAATAAGGATTTTGGTTGTATAGTTGAGTTAATTCCGGATGAATTGATGTGGTCAGTAAGTCGTTTTGTACAAACTTATCCTGTAATAAAGATACAAAGAGGGAGTTTCGATTTTAAATCCAAAAGGTTGAAAATAAAAATAAATTCCAAATATTTTCCTGTTTTTGCGGCAAAAAATGTAATAGGATATATTCCCGGTGAAACAGATAGGTTTATTGTTTTCACTGCACACTATGATCATCTGGGCAGAATGGGTAAAAGTGTATATTTTCCTGGAGCTCAGGATAATGCTAGTGGTGTTGCAATGCTCTTGGATTTAGCTGATTATTACTCAAAAAATCCACCCAAACATTCAATAGCTTTTATATTTTTCTTTGGTGAAGAGGCAGGACTTTTGGGATCAAGGTTTTACACACAATATCCCTTTTTTCCTCTTGAAAAAATAGATTTTTTAATAAATCTTGACCTTGTTGGGACAGGTGATGAAGGAATAACTGTTGTTAACGGAGCAGAAGAAGAATATGAGGAATATATGAGAATTTTAAACGAAATAAATAACGAACTCGATTTATTGCCACAAATTAATAAAAGAGGGAAATCGGTCAATTCGGATCATGCACCTTTCAATGATAAGGGAGTAAAAGGAATCTTTATTTACAGTATGGGAGGAAAAACATATTATCATAGTCCAAAAGATAAACCCGAAACATTGACATTTGCAGGATATGAAAGTCTTTTTAAATTACTTACTGAATTTGTTTTAAGAATTGAAAATAAATAAAATGGCAAAATTATACATTGTTCCCACCCCGATAGGCAATCTGGAAGATATGACTTTCAGAGCCGTGAGAATACTTAAAGAGGTTGATTATATTCTTGCAGAAGACACTCGTACATCATCAATACTTTTAAAGCATTATAACATTGAAGCTAAATTATATAGTCACCATAAATTTAATGAGCATAAGGCAGTTAAACACATAGCTGAACGAATAGCTTCTGGGGAGAGTTTTGCATTAATATCTGATGCCGGCACACCTTCAATATCTGATCCGGGATATTTATTAGTTTCAACCTGTATAAAAATAGGCGTTGAAGTAGAATGTTTGCCAGGAGCAACAGCTTTTGTTCCGGCACTGGTAAATTCAGGATTCCCTTCCGACAGGTTCTGCTTTGAAGGATTTCTTCCACAAAAAAAAGGAAGAAATAAAAGACTGGAAAAATTAAAAGATGAAGAGCGTACAATCATATTTTATGAGTCCCCTTTTCGTCTTTTAAAAACATTAAAGGACCTATACAATATATACAAAAATGGACGTAATGCATGTGTGTGCAGAGAATTAACAAAAATTCATGAGGAAAATATCAGAGGAAATTTAGAATCGCTGATTGCATATTTCGAATCAAGAAACGTAAAAGGAGAAATTGTTATAATTATTGAAGCAAAGACGAAAAACAAAGAAATAGAAAACGAATTATAAAAAGCCCAAAATACATATTTTTACAATAAATTAACAAACAGGTTAAGTTTTAATAATAGTCAATATTTTTTTTTGAAAAAAAATTATGAAAACTTTAATCTGTTTAATATTAGTATTTTTAATTGTTGGAAAAATACATTCTCAAGCAAGGTATTATAAAGCCCAAATGCACTGTCATTCTACTAACAGTGATGGGAATTATACCCCTCAAGAATTAGTAGAAAAATATAAAAATTCAGGTTATGAAATTATCATGATCACAGATCATAATTATCTGACACTTTCGAGTGAAGTTAATGTTCCGGGGGTTTTGATTATTCAATCGGAAGAAATAACGTTTGACCGACACTGGAATGGTTTCTTTTTAAATGATCAGATAATACCAACAGAAAATTACACATGTCAGGAAGCAATAGATGCAGTGCGATTACAAGGAGGTCTTATTCAGTTAAATCATTATCGTAAAGGTCTATTTTCTCCTGCAAGTTGGGCAGCAAATTCTGCAGATATTTTAGCTTTCGAAAATGGACCTGATTTTTTAGAAATATGGAATACAGGCACTGAACTAACTCAAACAAATGATGACAAATCTGTCTGGGACTCAGTACTAACGGCAGGAAAAATTGTTTGGGGGAGTGCAACTGATGACTTCCATCCTTCAACTATAGAGTACCTTGAATACAATAAAGAGTGGAATATGATCTGGTTAGACAGCCTTTGCCCCCTAAATGTATATAATTCACTTAAAGAAGGGAAGTTTTATGCATCTACAGGAGTAGAAATTTCTCGTTACGAAGTAACAGATGGTGGAACATACAAAGAGATTTACATAGAAAGTCCCAATGCTCAAAAAATCGCTTTTTGCGGACCCAATCATCAAAAATTGATTGAATTCAATTCAAATACAGCTACTTTCATTTTAAGCAACCATGATTACGTTAGAGCAGAATTGATAAAATCAGGATTTCTCGGGACAAATACTCAATATGCTTGGACTCAACCAGTATTTTTACATCAACAAAGCACAACTGAATTAGCCGAAAACTATATTAAAGGTTTATCTATATATCCGAATCCTGCTCAAAATATTATTTTCATAAAAAATTCAAATTCAAATAATAAAATAAACTCAATTAGTGTTTTTAATAATTCCGGGATTTGCTTATATAAAAATAGAAACATTATAAACGATATTCATTTAATATCAACAGAAAATTGGGCTTCAGGAGTTTACACTTTTTTAATAGAATTTGAGAATAAAAATATTTTAAGAAAAAACATTTCCGTCATAAATTAAAAGATATTTAATTATCTAATTTCAGTAAGGCAAATTATTCGAAGTTATATAATATGAATAAGTCGTTTTCCATTTTCTTTTTGTTGGGGCAGAATATACTTCCGTAGTTTGTTGTGTAATGAAATTTCTGTAGATATTCTCCATATCGGTAAATATCCGCCAGACAAACCTAAGATTCAAACTGTATTTCCCAAGTGGATCAAATCGTCGAAACAATGAAAATAAATAAAAATTATTATACTGCTGTAAATATTTTGTCGAAACCCCACAAAGTTTATGATTTATCCACAGCTTCAAATCTTTATTCATACCAATAAACCGATTTATCTTAATCGCTTTTTTAGTTTTCTTCACAAACTTTAAATCTTCATGATTAAGACTCATTTTCTTAACAAAACCTAAATAACAGTTTCGCGAAGAACTTATGATTTTACTTTCCGGTTCTATCCTTCCGCAAAGTACTTTCAACAAATGTTTTTCCCTTAGCTTACCTACTGTTGCAAGTCTAAACATGGATGCTGTTTCATCGGTTGAGGATACAGTTTTAGAACAATTTTTATCATCGGCAAGAGTAATTTTACCTCCGTGCTTTCGGGGATTATCCACTCCTTTCCTACCCTTACGACTAAATCGTAACCACAAATCATCACAAATAACCTCTCTACCAAATGTAAATTCTTCGGGAGAAAGCGAGGCCAATATTTTATGTCTCCAGTCAAATGCTGTTAGTGGAGCAATTTTTAATCTCTTACACATTGCACGGAGTGTATCTAAACCTCTATTTTTAATATCCTCAGCATACTCGATAAAAACAACTTTCTTCTTCAAATAATGTATTGATGTTCCGGTACTTGGAATAAAAGTTCGTTTACAACTGCAACATCTGTACCTTTCTGTATATTTATACCTACCATGACGATAAAATTTTTGACTATTACAGTAAGGACAATGTGTAACTTCTAATACAGAAGAATAAAGATTAACAAGCCTTTTATCGTAAACTTTATATGACATTAGTAAAAATTTTTGCAAAAATAAAAATTTTCCACATTATTTTGTATCACAGAAACAATTATAATTTACTACCCACCATTTAATAAAAAACCGGAGTTAAATCCTCCGGTTAACCAAAACCAACTAACTATGAAAACAAAAATTTTTTTTAAACAAGTGTCTGCAGTTTGGGCGACTACAGACACGAAACAAACTAACTATGAAACTATGAAAAAATCAGGAGTTATATTCTTCGATTATCTTTTTAACATCTTCGGGAGCTACTCTACCATAGGTTTTATCTCCAATCATCACTACGGGAGCCAGACCGCAGGCTCCAACACATCTTAAGCAACTTAAGGAGAATTTGCCATCAGGAGTAGTTTCTCCAACAGATATTTTCAGTTCTTTTTTCAATTCTTCGAGTACTTTTTCAGCTCCACGAACGTAGCAAGCAGTTCCGGTACATACAGAAATTGGATGTTTACCTTTTGGTGTCATACTAAAAAAACTATAGAAGGTAACAACACCATAAACTTTAGCAACCGAAATATTCAGATTTTGTGCAATTGTTTCCTGCACTTCTGCAGGTAAATACCCAAAATGTTCCTGTGCTTTATGTAAAATATTAATTAATTCACCCGGATCGTTATTGAACGATTCGCATATTTCTTTGATTGTCTGACAATCTTTATCTTTTAATTTTATATGTATGCTTGACATGGCTCTACAATTTTTTATTTTTCAATATATATTCTTTTCTTTTTATCAAAATACTTGGTATGAAGCAAATGATGAGCTTTTTCGCTACTTGGTTTACCAAGGAATTCTTCATATAATTTTATTATCTCTGGATTTTCGTGAGATTTTCTCAAGGCTTTTCCTTCATCTTCCTTGTATATTGCGGCAGCTCTAGCTTTGAGAATTTCAGTATTTCCATGATGTAATGGTTGTCCTCCGCCACCAATACAACCACCTGGACAAGCCATAATTTCTATTGCATGGAACTCACATTCACCATTGCGAATACATTCGAGAAGTTTCCTTGCATTTCCCAAACCATGAGCTATTCCGATGTTTAATTTAAGTCCATCAAAATCAACTACGGCAGAACGTACGCTTTCAAAACCTCTGAGTTGATGAAATTCAACTTTTTCGAGTGTTTTACCTGTATATATTTCGTAAGCGGTACGACAAGCAGCTTCGATAACACCGCCGGTATTGCCAAAAATTACACCCGCTCCAGTTGACTCTCCCATTAGCTTATCAAAATCTTCATCAGGTAAATCCTTGATATCTCCGATTGTTTGTTTAATAAGGTGGGCTAATTCTCTGGTTGAAATTGAAAAATCAACATCCGGATTTCCATCAACTCTGAATTCTTCTCTTTCAGCTTCATATTTTTTAGCCAAACAAGGCATAACAGAAACTACGACAAGATTTTCGCGTTTTACTCCTAATTTTTCAGCTAGATATGTTTTTGCAATTGCACCAAACATTTGTTGTGGAGATTTAGCTGTTGAAGGAATATCTCGCATATCGGGGAAATTATATTCAAAAAAATTTACCCAACCCGGACAGCAAGAAGTTAAAATAGGGAGTTTTACATTTTTATCCCCGTTAAGGTATCTTGATAATCTATCGAGAAATTCCGTGCCTTCTTCCATTATTGTTAAGTCTGCGGCAAAATCAGTGTCGTAAACTTTATCAAAACCTAAACGTCTCAATGCAGCGACCATTTTTCCTGTTACGATTGTACCAGCCGGTAATCCAAATTCTTCACCCAAAGCAACACGTACAGCAGGAGCTGTTTGTACTATAACAGTTTTTGTTGGATCGGCAAGAGCACGAATTACTCTATTTGTATAATCCCTTTCAGTAAGAGCTCCGGTTGGACAAACAGCAACACATTGTCCGCAGAAAGTACATGGAGATTTTATAAGATCCTGTTCAAAAGCAGGAGCAACCACTGCGGTAAAACCTCTGTTTATTCCACTAAGAACTCCGCATGTCTGAACATCATTACACATAGTTTCGCAACGACGGCACATAATACATTTATCCATATCCCTTATTATCGCAGGAGATTTATCTTCTTTGTACGTGGATTGCTCTCCTTGATAATGTATTTCTCTTACTCCAAGATCTTGTGCTAATTTTTGCAAATCGCAATTCCCATTTTTAGCACAGGTTAAACATTCAAATGGATGGTCTGAAAGAATTAATTCCATTACGGTGCGTCTAGCATTTAGCACACGCATTGTATGTGTTTTAACAGACATGCCTTCCCAAACTTTAGTAACACAAGACGGAGCAAGATTTCTGCGTCCTTCTACTTCAACAACACAAATTCGACATCCACCGGGATTATGCTCGATATTTAAATCGTGAAGATTCATGTAACATAAAGTAGGGATTTCGATACCTACCTTTTTTGCAGCTTGAAGGATAGTTGTTCCTTCTTCTACCTGCAGTTCTTTACCGTTTATTTTTATATTTATTAGACTCATTTTAAAGCCTCCTGTTATTTAATAAATATTGCGTTGAATTTACACTTTTCGTAACAAGCACCGCACTTTATACAAATGTCTTGATTAATATTATGCGGCATTTTACGTTCTCCTGAAATAGCATTAACCGGACAAGCTCTTGCACATGCTGTACAACCAACACAAGCCTCTTCATCAATGATATACTTTTTCAAAGCAGTACACTGACCGGCACGACATTTCTTTTCGGTTACATGCTCAACATATTCATCCCAGAAATTTGTTAATGTTGATAAAACAGGATTTGGGGAACTCTGTCCCAATCCACAAAGCGAAGTATCTTTAATAACTTCACTAAGATTTCTTAAAAGCTCCAGATCCTCCATTGTTCCTTTTCCTTGAGTAATTTTGTCCAGAATTTCGTACAAGCGTTTATTTCCTATACGGCATGGTGAACATTTACCACAAGATTCTTCAACAGTGAATTCAAGGAAGAACTTTGCAATAGACACCATACAATCATCTTCATCCATTACGATCATACCTCCGGAACCCATCATAGAACCAGCTGCAAGAAGATTATCAAAATCTATTGGAGTATCAAGATGAGTTTCTGTAAGACATCCACCCGATGGTCCACCTGTTTGTACAGCTTTAAATTTCTTTCCATTCTTTATTCCACCTCCGATTTCAAAAATAACTTCACGGAGAGTTATTCCCATTGGAACTTCAATTAGCCCAACATTATTTATTTTTCCGGCAAGAGCAAAAACTTTTGTTCCTTTTGATCTTTCTGTTCCTATTGAGCTAAACCATTCGGCTCCTTTAAGGATTATTGGTGGAACATTAGCAAAAGTTTCAACATTATTAACGTTAGTAGGTTTACCTAGATAGCCGGCTTCAGCAGGGAATGGAGGTTTTACTGTAGGTTCACCTCTTTGCCCTTCCATTGAATGAATTAAGGCTGTTTCTTCACCACACACAAAAGCACCTGCTCCGTATCTCAATTCGATGTGAAAACTGAATCCCGTTCCAAAAATATCATCACCAAGTACACCATATTCCATAGCTTGTTTAATTGCAATCTTAAGACGTTTGATAGCTAATGGATATTCGGCTCTAATATATATTAAACCTTTATTTGCACCAATGCAATATCCGCAGATAGCCATAGCTTCCAAAACAGAGTGCGGATCCCCTTCCAATACTGATCTATCCATAAAAGCCCCGGGATCTCCTTCGTCGGCATTACAAACAACATATTTTTGGTCGGAAGCATTTTTTGCTGCAATTTCCCATTTAATCCCTGTCGGGAAACCTCCTCCTCCTCTACCTCTTAAGCCCGATTTTTTAATAATATCAATAACTTCTTGTGGAGTCAATTCAGTAAGACATTTTCCTAAAGCTGAATAAGCATCCCGAGCAATAGCTTCTTCTATATTTTCTGGATCAATAAAACCACAGTTTCTAAGAGCTATACGAATTTGTTTTTTATAGAATTCCATGTGTTTGGAGTCCGGCACATGTTCCTGTTTTTTGGGATCGGTATATAATAAACGATCTACTTTACGACCTTTAATGATATGTTCTTCGATAATTTCTTTTGCATCTTCCGGAGCAACTTTGGTATAAAAAGTATTGTCAGGAATAACTTTTACAATTGGTCCTTGCTCACAAAAACCAAAACAACCTGTTTTTACAACTTTACATTCATCCTGCAGGCCATGAGCTTCAAGTTCCTTTATCAGACTTTCGGCTACCTGAGGACTATATGATGAAACACAACCTGTTCCACCACAAACCAACAAGTGCATTTTTACTGTTGACATGAATTAACCTCCTTTTAATCTATTGATTGATAATTTGCGGGTAAAATCCCCTCTACTAATTCTCCGTTCTTGATGTATTTTTCAATGATTTCATCAGCTTTGGCAATATTGACATACCCAAAAACAACTGGTTCCTTACCGGGTAATGTTACTTCAATTGTCGGTTCTGCATAACAATAGCCCATATCTCCGACCTGAGTAACAACTGCATCAATGTTTCTTTTTTCGAGTTCTTCAATCAGATAATTCATAACTTCTTTTGCTCCTGATGCAATACCACTGGTTGCCATTCCAACTTTAATCTGTACAATAGCTTCCGGAGAATCTCCTCTCTCACGAAGCTTAATTTTGTTTTGAAGATCTTGTTTCATCTTACGAAGATCATCTAGATTTTTGATTTTATTCATAGTTTAATATTTTATTTTGTTAAAAATACTTTTTTTTATAATTCGTTACAAAAATAACAACTATTTTTTTCTATGCAAACTTTTTTTGTTATTTTTTTAACACTGTTATTTTTTTAACATTCACTTTATAATGATTCTAAATAAATTTCGGCTTTTCGGATTGTCATTTTGCTGATTATCAAACTATTGTATGCCCATTGATTTTTATCAAACAAAATAAATAAATTTTCGCGTGTTTAAAAACATGAATTTTCCTAAAAACTTATTTGTATTGCTCCAAAAAAAATTCATTCAAAACCATTTCAATAAATGAAGTTACAAATTTTAACTCATTTGAAGCATTTAGAAATTTAATGAACTAATAATAGTGGGTAGGTTTGGCAAAATGTAGGAATTCGGGTGTTGATATTCTCAAAACGCACTAAAATCAGAGCCTTTAGGGAAATCTCACATTTTCTAATTCGGAATTTAGGGTTAATATTTCTTATAAGCATTTTAGAAAATAAATAAAACAACATAAAACTATTACTTAGTTTCAATATTCTCACAAATAAGGTCTTTTACAATTTTAATTATTTCAGTTTTATTCAGATCCTCTAACTCAAGGGCATTTTTAATATCATTAGAAGAAATTGAAAAATTTGAATTATCGGTTATATAATTAAAAATAAAATTGATATGGGGATATTGACAAATAAAACTAGTAATACATCCTGCTAAATCACCAACCGGCTGCCTATCAATATGTGATTTTATAAAAAAAGCATAAACCCTTGTCCCCTTTCCTATTTCGCTTTCGATAGAAAATTGTCCACCGCATAATTCTGCATGATATTTAAGCAATGCTAAGCCCAATCCAATATTGCGTTCTTTGCGAGAACTGAAATATTGATTTTTAATTTTTTCAAGTTTCTCTGGGTCAATCCCCGAACCATTATCAATTATACTCAATTCTATTAAATCAATTTTTGTACTATCCTTAAATTTTATAGTAATTTCGTCAGCTCCTGCTCTAATCGAATTGTGCACAATATCAATAATATGTAAATCTATTGTTTTCATTGATAATCGGTTTTACTTTTTTTAATTCTAAAGCACGTTTTAGCTTATAAAAATCAATGCCGTCAAGTTCGATCTCTGTATAAACTCTTGCAATGTCTTTAAGATAATGAGAATCTGATGAAGTTATATAAGCATAATTTTCAAAAAAATTATTTGTTTTGGGAAAATTATTCAATAATCCCGACCTGCTTAATTCAAGAATATCAAATTTAAGGTCAGGTGGAACAAATCCCAGTTGAGAACTCAAACTCATAAAAGGTCTGTCAACGTGAGCAGGAATAAAAATACCATCTAATTCATAAACCATTTTAGAAACCTCTTCAATACTGAGTTTTAAAGAAGAAACCAAAAAAAATGGAATTTCGCCCAAAATATTTTCAAATTCATCAACAACTAGCTGATAACCAAAATTATTCACATCATTTGGAATTTTTATAATATTTTCGTCGAGAAACTGTTGAAACAAACCAAGTTTTTCACTATTCGGCATAAAACACAGACAATGAACTTCCTCTATTGTTTGGACTTCAGCACCCATCAAGACAAAAATTCCATTTTTTTCACCGATCTTGCGAGTAATATCGGCATTTAGAGTCGAGTTATGGTCAGTAATCCCAATTATATCCAGCCCTTTTAATCTGGCAGTTTCAATAATTGCCGAAGGACTCATTTCCAAATCACCACAAGGAGATAATACTGTATGAATATGTAAATCAGCTTTGAATATCATTATTCTTTAATAGATTCCAGAGTCTTCCGCAAGTTTGATAACAAGTCGAATTGGTTGACAGAATTGCAATGCTATTTTCTTTGGCATAATCAATTAAATCAGAGGAAGGAATATTATTACCAATGATAATAATTGCCGGTAAGTCTTTTAGTGATGCTATGGCGCCTAGATTTTTATGTGTTTGCATAGTTATCCAGATTTGACCTTCGCGAGCATTACCCATGACATCGCTTAATAAATCTGAAGCATAAGCATCTGAAATTTCTCTGTCTGAATTTGCTTCGACAATAACAATCAAATTTAATTTTTCAATTATTTCCTTTAACTTCATATTATTTATTTGTTTTATTATTATTCCAGATTTCTGTATTTATTCTTTTTATGCTTTTGCATTCATCATCAAGAAAAACACAATTGTCAATTGATGCAAATCCTTTTACTATGTCTTCGGCAAGAGCTGCACAATTAGGTGATCCACAGGCACCGCAATCAATTGATGGAAGTTTGGCTTTAATTTTTTCAATTTCATTTTTCATCAATAGAGCAGTTTTATAGTTATTTGCAAGTTTATCTATGGGACGAGGTTTTATTTCGTCAATTTCCATTTGTTTAGCTACTCTACTGTAAAAGTTTGTTCCAATCTCAGGGACAAAACAATACCTTCCATCTAGTTTTTGATCAAGATAATTAGCTCTTTTTAACAATCTTTGTACAGCAACAAAGCGATTGTTCACATTCAAGATACCGCCTGCACAACTTTGGTCGCATACTCTCATTTCAATCAACCCACTGGTATCAATTTCATCATTTTCAAGCTTTTCGAGAAACTCTATTACATTTTTCAGACCATCAACAGCAAAGGCATTTTCTCCAAAATTTGAAGCTTCTCCTCCTGAAAGACTCCATTTTACATCTCGTCCGGTTAAACTATGATTTATAGGCTCTACGTTACTTTTATCGGTATGTAACATTTTTTGAACCTTATTGTAAAGGAAATCCATATTGATTACACCATTGATTATTGATTTTGTGTTTTCAACCGGACTTTTAACTGCTGCTATTTTAGCTGCACAAGGTGTTATATAAAATACTCCGATATCCTCTTTTTGAATTCCGGCTTCGGTTAATCTTTGAGTTATCATTATAGCAGAAACATCGAGAGGAGCTTTGAGATGGATAATATTTTCGACTAGGCCTGGAAACCTTACCTGAATAAGCCTTACCACAGCCGGACAGAATGATGATACAAAAACATTTTTATCAGAATACTTTTTAAAATAATCATTAAAAAAACTAATCATATACCCTACTCCGTGTTCTACCTCATAAATATGAGTAAACCCGATTTTTTTTAAGTAGGCATATATTTCGGAAGTTCTAATTTCTTCGGGAAATTGTCCGATAAAAACTGCCGGAACTAAAGCTATACGATATTTGTAATTAAAAATTAATGAAAAATCATCTTGTTTTATATAAATTGCTTTAACAGGACAAACTTTAAAACATTCACCGCAATCAATACATTTGTTTTCAATAATTACGGCAACTCCATTCCTAACTCTTATTGCTTCGGTTGGACACGATTGCATGCAATGTGTGCATCCAATACAAATTTCGGCGTCAACCTTTAAAGCATGATAAAAATATGATTCGTTGTTATTCATAAAATTATTTAAATGTAAACAATCATTTCAAGTTTAGTACCTACTCCCGGTGTACTTTGAATGTTTAGTACATCCGTATTCTTTTTAATATTTGGAAGTCCCATACCTGCTCCAAAACCCATCTCACGGACTTTTTCAGAAGCAGTGGAATAACCTTCCTGCATAGCAAGTTCAATATTTTCTATTCCTGGTCCGTTATCTTCGACAATCATTTTTATCTGGTCTTCGAAAATTTCGACTATCATTTTTCCATTATATGCGTGAGCTACCACATTGATTTCAGCTTCGAACAATGCAATTACAACTCTTTTTATTATTGTACTATCGATTCCGAGCTGCTTTAGTGTTTTTTTTATCACACTTGTTGACTCACCGGCTCCGGAAAAATTTCCTCCTTCTATTTGAAATTCATATTGCATTAATAAATCGGTTTTATTCCGTTTTGGTACAATATTCCACTAACTCTAAACACACTATACTCAGTTTCAATGATACAAATGTCGTTTTCTTCGGCCAATTCAGTCATCATAGAATCACTTTTTTTCCTCTGGCTATAATTACACATTTAATTTCAGCCATCTCTACGGTTCTGATTGTTTGAATATTACATAATCCCGTTATTAAAACAGTATTATCATTATTTATTCTTAACACATCACTCATTAAATCCGAAGAAAAAGCATAAGAAAACTCAAAATCATTTTTCTGATTGCCTTGAGTAATAATTCTTCCATTTATTAAATCTACAATTTTTGAAATTCTCATTTTTCGTCTTTTTGCAAATATAAAACTATTTTGTTATTTTTATAACATTGTTATCAAAATAACGACTATTTTAAAGAAAATATTTTTTTATAAAAATACAATTTTCCATTTAAAATTCATAGATTTGAAAACATTTTAAAATTTATTTTGTTTTTAGGTCATTAAAATCTGTATTATGAAAAAATTTTTAGTTTTAATTTGTTTATTCACTATCCTTGAGAATACTTATTCCCAAAAGATTGCAGCATTTTCTATTTACAACTCAAAAGGGAAAAAAGTAAGCGTAAAAGCGATGTTTAAAAATCTCGAAAAATCTGAGATAATTCTTTTCGGAGAACTTCATAACAATCCTATTTCACATTGGTTGCAACTTGAGTTAATAACCCATCTTTACATTAAAAATCATAATCTTATTTTAGGAGCAGAAATGTTTGAGGCAGACAATCAAGATGGTATTACAGCATATTTAAAGAATGAAATTGATAGAAAAACTTTTGATACAATAGTAAGACTTTGGTCAAATTACAAAACTGATTATGCTCCATTAGTAGAATTTGCAAAAGATAATAACATAGATTTTGTCGCCACAAATGTACCAAGAAAATATGCATCAATGGTAAATCGCAATGGTTTTGAAGTTTTAGAAAATCTTACTGAGGCAGAAAAAAAACATATTGCTCCATTACCAATAGATTATGATCCTGAATTACCCGGATATAAGAAAATGTTTAATATGATTCCGGGACACAACTCTCCTAATCTGCCAAAAGCACAAGCATTAAAAGACGCAACTATGGCTTATTTTATTTTAAAAAATTATAAAACTAATTACATATTTGTTCATTTTAATGGAGCATATCATTCCGACAATTATGAAGGTATCTTATGGTATTTAAAAAGGATAAAGCCTAATTTAAAATATGCAACAATCTCAACTGTAACACAAAAAGATGTATCAAAACTCGAAGAACAATATAAAGGTAGAGCTGATTTTATTATTTGTGTGAATGAAAATATGACTACTACGTATTAGCAGTCCAAAATTTTTTAAAAATTTTTTCCGAAATTTTATAAGTAAGTACTGATATTAAAGCTCCACAAATCCACCCTACAATAATATCTGAAGGATAATGCACTCCGATGTATATTCTTGAATAACTCACTAAAAATGACCAGAATAAAAGAAAAATTGCAAGCCATTTCTTTTTAAAAAACATTGAAGCTAACAAAGCTAATCCCAAACTGTTAGCCGCGTGTCCGGAGAAAAAACTGTATAATCCTCCTCTGTATCCTTTAACAATGTGTACCTGAGTTTGAATTTCGGTATTATGCGATGGTCTGTATCTTTTAGTCATTTTTTTTGTAATACTATTAGCTCTATCGGTTAGAAAAAAGCAAAATACTAAAGCTAAAACAGGGATATAAAATCTGCTTTTAAAATTTCTAATACTAAAAAACAATAATATTAATATTATAGGTATCCAAAACCACTTTGAAGAAACAAAAAACATTATTTCATCAAAAAAAGGGTTATGAAGTTTATTTATTGCAAAAAATAAATTGAGATCAATATTTTTAATAAACTCAATCATTTAATTTTTTCCAGATTAAATCTTTTAACTTATCAATATTTATATTAGAAAGTGCAGAAATAAATATTGTATCAATGTCATCTGGCAATTCAGGTTTTAGCATTTGAATCAGTTCATCATCCAGCAAATCGCATTTTGTAATGGCAAGGATTCTATGTTTATACATCAATTCCGGGTTATATTTTTTTAATTCATTCAACAAAATGTTAAATTCTTTTTTAATGTCTTTAGATTCAGCTGAAATCATAAAAAGGAGAATCGAATTTCGTTCGATATGGCGTAAAAATCTATGTCCTAAGCCTTTGCCTTGAGCAGCACCTTCGATAATTCCGGGGATATCTGCCATAACAAAAGATCTATAATCTCTATACTTAACTATTCCCAGATTTGGCGTTAAAGTAGTAAAAGGATAATCTGCAATTTCGGGTTTAGCGGCCGACACAACAGATAAGAGTGTTGACTTTCCTGCATTTGGGAAGCCGACAAGACCCACATCAGCTAACAATTTTAATTCGAGGATAATAGTCATTTCCTGTCCGGGAATACCTTTTTGAGCATATCGTGGAGCTTGATTAGTCGATGATTTAAATTCAGCATTTCCTTTACCGCCCTTTCCTCCTTCTAATAAAATCACCTCTTGATTATGAGAGGTTACTTCGGCAATAAATTCTCCTGTATCGGCATTTTTTGCCACTGTTCCAACAGGAACTTCAATAATAATATCCTTACCGTCGGCACCTGTACTCAAAGCTCCTCTGCCGTTTTCTCCATTTTCTGCATAAATATGACGTTGGTATCTCAAGTGAAGCAAAGTCCAAAAATTTTCATTTGCACGCATAATAACATGGCCTCCTCTACCTCCATTTCCGCCATCAGGTCCGCCTTTTTCTACATATTTTTCTCTATGAAAATGCACAGAACCCGAACCCCCAGACCCGGATCTGCAAAATATTTTCACATAATCTACAAAATTAGAAACAACCATATTAAATCATAAATTTTTAAGTATTAAATCTTCCAATTCCTTGTTTATTATATCAATTGGTTTATCAACGTTTATTGTTGTAAGAATATTTTTTCTTGAATAATAACTATATAAATGCATGTGATTTGAGTAAAACAATTTTAATCTGTTATCTATAAATTGATCACATGAGTCTTCAGGACGATTGCTTAACTTATTTCTATTTTTTATTCGTTGAATTAAAGTATCTGGAGATGCTTCAAAATTTACAAATAACTTTATGGAATAAATATTTTGCTCAGCAATTTCGGAAAACAATTCAGCCTGATTAAGAGTACGCGGGAACCCATCTAAAATAATAATTTCGTTGTTATATAACTTTGAAAGTGAAACTCGAATAAGTTGAATCGCAATTTCATCATCAATAAAACCTCCATTGTTGATTTGTTTTTGAGCTAAGATACCTATTTCGGATTTTTTTGAAATTTCGGTTCTAAGAATTTCCCCTGTTGAGATATGGCAAAATCCATATTTTTCAGACAGAATTTTTGACTGAGTACCTTTTCCACTACCCGGAGGGCCATATATGATTATAAACTTCATAAGTGCAAAAATAAAAAAAGGCGGCATATAAAGCCGCCTTAAATTTTAAACATTTGAACAATTATTTTACAATAGTTTTGAAAGTATCGTTTTCAAAATATTTTAAGAATTCAACGTCATTAGCAGCAAATTCTTTCAATTCAGGTTTTTTGCTGCAAGCAGTTCTAAGGTTGTTGAAAACCATATCAGAATCATTTTTACGAGCCCCGATGATAGCTTTCAAGTAATAAGCCATTGCATCATCTTTTTCGTCGCTGGCATCAATTGTTCTGATAGCTTTATCATAGTCTTTATTAAGAAGCTGAGCTAAAGCAGCATTGAAAGTTTTGCTTTCTCCGAAGAAATCAACAGCATTTTTATACTGTCCTTGTTTAATAGCAATAACACCTTGACCAAGAGCAGCTTCAGGAATTCCGGTAGCAGATTTGTAATTAGTTTCAGCTTCTTTAACATCACCTAAAGCTAAATTAACATTTGCTAAGTTATTAAATACAGTAGCATTAGCTTCTAAACTTTTTGCTTTTTCAATTGAAGTTTTTGCTGCTTGGTAGTCGCCTTTTCTATATTGAACAGCTGAAAGGTTATTAAATCCTCTCCAGTCTTTTGGATACAATTCAGTAGTTTTTGTGTAAACTGCTAATTTTTTATCCAAATCAGTAGAAATTTGTCCGAGATATAATAATTCTTCAACGGTTAAAGTTTCGGGATTTTGAGCAAATACTTGGTCAATTTCTTCATCAGTTTTTCCGATCAACATTACGTTAACAATGATTTCTGAACGGCGAAGAAGTGGGTGGATGTATTTTTCAAGTTCTTCAAAAGTAGCCTTCATATTGCGAATCTCTTCTTCGCGTTTAACCGGATCTGTATGCATATTAACAACACGTAAGATAAGATCTTTATCAGCTAAATTTGATTCAGAAACCATTTTTTTGAAACCATCCCAATCTTCTTCAGTAACTAAATATTTGAAGAAATCATCATTTTTAAATTGATCAACTTTTTTAAATTCTTCTTTTACAAATTTTGTAACAGTTTTAGAACGATCATTGGAAACTTTAGTATTTATTTCCAATGTTCCTTCAGGAGATGCATAAGATTGTAGTTGAACTTCTTTTAATTCAATTCTATCGTTTTGGACAGCATTAAATATATAATCTTTTAAAGAATTTATATCATCTCTTTTTAGTTCAGTTGGTTTTAAATCAGCTTTATTTTTATCATAATTAATTTGAGCTTTTCTTGTATCAGGAATATCTTTTACAAATCTATCTTTTGCAAACACGCATTTGCCAATCATTTTAACAAGGTATGGAGTTGCTACAATTCCGTCAGCAACAAATTCTGGTTCAAAATCAACGGTCTTTTTGCCTTTAGTAGCAGTAATTCTTAATTCGAGTTTTGATCTTCTCATTTCTGGAGTGTAATCAAATGTTTCGTTATAAGAGAATGCTCCTCCCGGTTTGTATTGAATAACTTTAGCATTTCCTTCAATTTTTTCACCTTGTACATAAACTGGTGTTAAGGTTTTTTCTTTGCCTTCATAAACTAAAGTAGGAGTAATGGTTGCAGTTACTTTTTTGTTGAAATACTTTTCAGGAAATGTACCGGTAATGCTTACATTTACTTTACCATTATGTACTTCTAAAACTTGTGGGTTAACAGAATACTTAATGTCGTCAGCATTCTGAACCATTTTCTTTAATCCGTTGCAACCGGTTAGAAAGGTTACAATCACAGCAATAAACGCAAAAATTAAGGTCTTTTTCATAATTATTTCTATTAGTTATTTAACATTTATTTTTCACTCTTTTTTATTATAAAATTCAATAGCAAAAATAATATTTATTTTGTTAGATACAAATATTTTAATTTTTTTTTAGAAAAAAACACGCTTAATTCCACTAAATCTTTCACAATTAAAAATACAATCGACAACTTTTTGGTAATCATCTTCATTATTAACAAAATCAATATGATCTGTTTCAATGATTAGAAAATTCAAATCGGGTTCTTGATTAAAAAATTTAAAATAGCTTTCTTCGATTTTTTTTAAATAATCTGCATTTATATTTTGTTCATAACTCCTACCTCGTTTTTTAATGTTTTCCAATAAATTATATACATTTTTATTCAAATAAACATACAAATCGGGTTTAGGTAATTTACTGTAAATTATATCAAAAAGCTTTCTGTATAATTGGTACTCGTCTTCTTTGAGAGTATTGGCACTAAAAATTAAAGACTTAACGAAAAAATAGTCCGACACAATAAAACTATTAAACAAATCGTATTGATCAAGTTGATTTTTAAGTTGATTATATCTATCAGCAAGGAAAGACATTTCGAGAGGGAACGCATATTTATCGGGGTCTTCATAGAATTTTGGCAAAAAAGGATTATCTGCAAATCTTTCTAGTATAAGTTTTGCACCAAAATCTACGGCAATTTTTTCACTCAGGCTGGTCTTACCTGCACCAATATTTCCTTCAATTACAAGATACCTCAAATTCATTAAAAAAATATTATTACTATTTTCAAAAATTTAATAAACAAAAATAAAATTTTAACCTAAATTCCGCAATAAAATCTAATTTCTAATGCGTAGAGTTTGAAAATTTAAACTAGTAAGAAAATCTTACTAAATGTAAATGATAAAAATTCATCCGGTATCGAGCTTTAGGAAAGTAATAAATAAAGTTTGTTGTGTGGATTTGGCTACCCTCATCCACTAAGAAATGCCAAAATAAGGGCGTTTAGAGAACCTCAACGCCCAAATATGTTGGATTTTCGGCAGATTTTACATTTTATAATGCTTTATTAGGGTTCAGTACAAAGATTTCTAATGTAATAAAAATAAGTAACCGGCAAGCCGGTTATTAAAATCATAAATTATTACTTATATAATGGAGTAAAATTCATATTATAGAATGTAAAAGCATAAATATCAGCAATTTCATCAATAATTTTAGCTGTAGGTTTTCCTGCACCATGTCCTGCTTGAGTTTCAATTCTAATAAAAGTTGGTTTGGTGCCTTTATTCATATATTGAAGCTGAGCAATATATTTAAAAGAATGAGCCGGTACTACTCTGTCATCATGGTCCGCAGTAGTAACAAATACCGCAGGATATTCAACATCATTACGAATATTATGATAAGGAGAATAAGAGTATAAATATTCGAACATTTCTTTACTATCTTCGCTAGTGCCATAGTCAGTTGCCCAAAAACGTCCGATAGTAAATTTATGATATCTTAGCATATCCATAACCCCAACAGCCGGCAATGCAACAGCAAAAAGATCAGGACGCATGTTAAGTACAGCACCAACAAGTAATCCACCATTCGAACCACCTTGAATGGCCAAACGTTTTGCCGAGGTATATTTTTCGTTTATTAGGTATTCAGCTGCAGCAATAAAGTCATAAAATACATTTTTCTTATTCATTAAAGTTCCGGCTTTATGCCATTCTTCTCCGTATTCGCCACCACCTCTAAGATTTGCTATGGCGACAATTCCTCCTTGTTCAAGCCAGACTATTCTGGAGACGCTAAAATAAGGTGTAAGCTGAATATTGAAACCTCCGTAACCATACAAAATCGTAGGATTATTACCGTCTAAATTTATTCCTTTTTTGTGAACAATAAACATTGGAATTTTTGTTCCATCTTTTGATTTATAAAACACTTGTTTGGTGATGTATTGTTCGGGATTAAAGTCAACTTTAGGTTTTTGATAGACAGTAGATTTATTTTTATTTATATCATACATATAAATAGTTGATGGATTGGTAAAAGAAGTAAAAAGATAAAAAGTTTTTGTATCTTCTTTTTCCCCGTCAAAACCTGATATTGTTCCTATTTCATTATTATCTAAATCATATAAATACTTGCCTTTTGAATCATAAATTTTTATTTTTGAATAAGCATCTTTAGTATAATTTAGAATAAATTTTCCTCCGATAAAGGTTGCTGACTGTAGAACATCATTGCTTTCAGGGATAAAATCTTTAGCAAAATTTATATTAGGTTTACTTAAATCCAACTCAATTATTTTATATTTCGGAGCATTAAAATTAGTGAGAATATAAAGTTTATTTCCTATTTCATCAATCACAGTAAAATCATTATCAAAGCTGTCAACAATTTTTACTGTTTTATCAACATTTTTTGATAGATCCTTTAAATATAAAGCATTCCCAGATGTTGAAAGATGAGCATAAATTATAAGATATTTTTTTGAATCGCTTGTTGCAGGGGAAAAACTAATATCGGGATTATTTCTATCTTCATAAATAAGCACATCAGCATCTTGTTTAGTACCTAATTTATGATAATAAATTTTTGAATTTTGATTTATAGCCGACAATTTACCTTCTTTTCCGGGAGCCGGGTATCTACTGTAAAAAAATCCGTCATTATACCAAGCTATACCTGAAAACTTTATCCATTCAATCTTATCATTCAATAATTTACCTGTTTCAATTTCTTTAACATAAATTTCGCTCCAATCGCTACCGGCTTTACTGATTGCATACGCTATATATTTCCCGTCGTCTGAAACAGAAAAAGTGGATAAAGCAACTGTTCCGTCTTTTGATAATTGGTTAGGATCAACCACAACTTTTTCAGTGCCTTTAATTTTATCCATATAGTACAATACACTTTGATTCTGCAAGCCATCATTTTTGAAGAAGAAATATTTACCCTTAATATTAACGGGAGGCGACATTTTTGGATAATCCCATAGTTTAGTAAGTCTATCTCTGATTTTTTGACGATAAGGTATCCTTTCGAGGTAAGAAAAAGTTAATTCATTTTGAGCTTTTACCCACTCTTCGGTTTCAGGAGAATTATCATCTTCTAACCAGCGGTAAGGGTCATGAACTTTTATTCCGAAATATTCATCATAAATACTATCTCGTTTGGTTTCTGGATATTTTAATTCAAAATCAGCCATAGCGTCTTTTTTATTTTTACAAGCAGTAATTAACATGAGAAGAACAAAAGCGAGATATTTCAAATTTTTCATAACAAAATTTTTCTCCAAAAATATCTATTATTAAAATTCAAAAATAATTGATTAACACTATATTAAGAATTTTAAGGAGAGTTTAGTACTTTAGCAAAGTGAATTAGTAAAATTTAAAAAACTCATAATTATTGCCGGAATGCTCCACTATTTTTATAAAGTCTTTATAATCAATAGCTAAAATTGCATTTAGAGCATTTGGTAAAAATGTTAATCTGGTAGAATTTTTTAAATTTTCATCAATGAACAAATGAACATGATTTTCGGTGTCGTTTAATAAACTGAAAACGGAAATTGCTCCGATAGGACTTTTAAGATATTTATCAATTCTTTTCTGTGACGCAAAAGAAATTTTACCTTTTTTAAACTTTTGTTCGATCAGTTTTATATCAATAGGTTTGTAATAATCAGCAATTATCAAAAAATGTTTATCTCCTTTATGATTACGAAGGAAGAGGTTTTTACATCTGGTTGCATTAATTTTATTCCAAAAACTTCCGTCATCCTCGTTTGAAAAATCTTTGGGAGATTCATAGTATTCATAATTTATTCCTAGTTCATTTAAAGTTTTATATACTATTTCTTGTCCAATCATTTTTTTCAAAGTATAATTTTAATAAATCTATAGCGGCTTTGAAGCTACTTAATTTATTATCATTGATTTGTTGTATTAAAATTTCAATATGGTGTTTAACTTTGGAGTCATTAAAAAATTTATCTTTCAGCCCATTTTCGAGTGTTTGATAAAACCAGTACATATCTTGTCGGCGTCTGTTTTCGTTAAAATAATTGTTAGTCTTTACCAATTTTAAGTAAGATTGTATCAAATTCCAGATTTCGGATATTCCTGTACCTTCAAGAGCAGAACAAGTTAGAACTTTAGGAGTCCAACCTGATTTTTGTGGAGGGAAAAGGTGCAAAGCATTCTGATATTGAACTTTAGCAAATTCGGCTTTTTGTATATTCGAGCTATCGGCTTTTGTAATTGCAATAGCATCGGCCATTTCCATAATTCCCCTTTTAATTCCTTGCAATTCATCTCCTGCTCCGGCTAACATTAGAAGCAGGAAAAAGTCTACCATGGAATGTACAGCAGTTTCTGATTGACCTACACCGACTGTTTCAATAAAAATCACATCATAACCTGCAGCTTCACAAAGTATTATTGTTTCGCGAGTTTTTCGAGCTACACCACCTAAAGATCCAGCTGAAGGGGAAGGTCTTATAAATGCATTACGAGAAGCAGAAAGCTTTTCCATTCGCGTTTTATCACCAAGTATTGAACCCCCACTTCGATCGCTGCTCGGATCAACAGCCAAAACTGCAAGTTTATGATTATTAACAATTTGCAATCCCAAAGCTTCTATGAAAGTACTTTTCCCGACTCCGGGAACACCGGTAATGCCTATTCGAATAGAATTTCCTGAATATGGCAAGCATTTTTCAATAATCTCTTGAGCAATTAAATTATCATCAGGAAGTTTGCTTTCTATTAAAGTTATTGCCCTACTCAAAATATTAATATCGCCATTAAGAATTCCATTGGTATATTCTTCTAAACTAAGACGTTGACGAGATTTTCTTATTTTTTTTATATGCGGATTTACTTGTGGGGGCTGCTCAACACCATCATTAACTTTAAGAGCACTCCCGGGATTATTTGATTCTTCTACTTCTCCGACAAACTTTTTTTTTGCATTCATTTATTCAGAGCTTTAAGATAATTATTTACATAATTGTAAATTCCATCTTCCAATGATGTAAAATTACAATGATATCCAACATTTCTTAATTTTTCGATTTTGGCTTCAGTAAAATATTGGTATTTTTCTCGTATGTCTTCGGGAGTATCAATAAATTGTATGTTTGGAGTCTTTTTCATAGCATAAAAAACTGCGTTTGCAAGTTCATTAAAACTTCTGGCTTTCCCTGTTCCCAAATTGTAAATACCGGAATTTTTTCGAAGCTTCATGAAGTAAATCAGCACATCAACAACATCGTCAACATAGATAAAATCTCTTTTTTGTTCTCCATCCAGGTAATTTGAATTATGAGATTTAAAAAGTTTAAGGTATCCTGTTTCAGAAATTTGATTGAAAGCATGAAAAACCACTGAAGCCATTCGTCCTTTGTGATATTCGTTAGGGCCGTAAACATTAAAGAATTTGAATCCTGCCCAGAAGTAAGGTGTTATGTCTTGCTTTAGAGCCCATTTATCAAATTCATTTTTAGAAATTCCGTAAGGATTTAATGGCTTTAGAATTTCAGGTGAAATTTCATCGTCAAAACCGTATTCTCCCGATCCATATGTTGCAGCAGATGATGCATAAATTAACGGTAATCCGTATTCACAACATTTATTCCATACCATTTTTGAATAGTTGAGGTTTAACTCTTGGAATATTGAAAAGTTAAACTCGGCGGTATCAGTTCTTGCTCCAATATGAAAAACAAACTGTATATGTTTATGATTATGATCTAACCATTTATAAAAATCTTTTCTGTCTATCTTCTGCAAATTTTCTTTACCTCTAAGATTTTGTTGTTTTTGTGCATTTTGGAAATCATCTACAAGAACCAGATCGTTAAATTGATTTTTTAAAAGAATTTCAACTAATCTGGACCCGATAAATCCTGCAGCACCTGTTATGACAATCATAAAAAATATTTTTCACAAATATATGAAAATATTGTAGTTAATAGAAAATTTAAAGGACTAAAAATTATTTCATCAATAGAATAACACCTTTTTTAGTTTGAATAGTTCCGTTAAACATTTCTGCTTCAACGTAATAACCATAATTATCAATATTTTGTAGTTGTCCTTTGTAGTATCCATCCCATCCTTTATTTATATCATCAGTAAAGAATACTTCTTCGCCCCAACGATTATAAATACGGAATTGAATTAATCGTTTTATTCCAAGACCTCTTACATAAACAACTCTATTAGGCTCTGCACCAAGAGGAGTGAATGCTCCCGGAACATCCAGACTATATTCTTCAAAAACAATAATATCTACATAATAATTATGACGGAAACAAGCTGCACTGTCTTGCACCAGGAGATTATATCTGGTTGATTCCAATGGATAGAAATATGGTTGCGGGCAATCCGTACAAGAAATATTATATTGAGGTGTCCATGTAAAACTCAAGTTCTCCTGATCGGCATTTAGTAAAAGGAAAACTGTATCTCCAATCATAATTGTATCGGCTTCAGGAGAGATAATTATCTGTGGCTCTTGCTGAACAGTTATATGTACAGAATCTGTTGATAAACAATTACGATTATTTCGAACCTCAACAAAATACCATGTATTCTCCACAGGATTTACTATTGGAGTTTGGGAATTTACAGAAGAAATATTTTGATTTGGTGTCCATTGATAACTTGTACCTCCCGTAGCAAACAATGAAATTGCATCGCCTCTACATATCAAAGTGTCATTTGATATATCAACTAACGGTTTCGGGTATGCAATAAAAGTTGTTGAAATGCTATCGGTACAGCCATTTTGGTCCTCAACCTTCAATGAAACATTATAAACCAGATCATTCTGAGTTGTATTTGTAAAAGTGTATTGTTCTTGCGATAATCCAGTTCCTATAGGATTATTGTTAATATACCAGTATCTGTAAACATCGTTTATAGAATTAGAAGTTAATAAGGCTGTAACCGGGGCACAAGCTCCATTTTCGGTAAAAATATTACTTTGTTCGTCGGTAATTAATATACCTGCAGTTACATCAAAAATCCAAATATTATAAACAAAAGACACATTACAACCACCAGAGGTAAGAGAAAGGTTAACAGGATAATATCCAAGAGGCGGTACTAGATCATAGGAATGTGTAAAATATGCCGAATTATAAGAATATCCTCCACCTACAACCCAAATAAAACTTTCGACATTTGATTGATTAACAATCTGAAATGTTATTTCCTGCCCTACACATGCAGTTGTATCACTTATTAGGGCTTCTGCATAAGGACCATTAATTACAATATTTTCTGAATGAGTAGCTGAACAACCATAATTTGTTGAAACATTTAAAACAATAGTAAAACTACCAGGAATAGTATATAAATAGGCAGGATTTTCAATGTTAATAGTATCATTTGTTCCCATAATCCATTGATAATTCAATTGAGTTCCTGCAGGAATGACAGTATTGTTAACAACTATTTCAGGCTGAACCGGATAACAATCGTAATAATTCTGCAAAAGAGAAAAGTTTGCTGAAACTTGTTGAATTTGAACATAATTTGAAAGTAATACTTCACTTTCGCAACCGTATTCATTTGTAACTTTTAAATAAATATCATAATAGCCTCCGGAATTATATGCATGATCTACTGTTGAGAATGAGTTTCCTGAAATAATACTACCATCACCAAAATCCCAATAATAGTTATTGTTAGAACCATTTGCTGAGGAGACGAAATTTACATTTTCACCTACACAAGCAATTGGATTTGGACTTGAAAATGAAACTGAAACACTTGAAACAACAATTAAATCCTGATAAATTCTAATATCTTGACATCCGGCAACAGTTGTAACAGTTATTTTAACGGAATAAACTCCGGGAGAAGTGTAATTATGCGTAACATTAGCACCAAAACCAGTAGATCCATCACCAAACTCCCACATTATCCAGGCTACAGGGTCGTCAGTTGTAATTAAAGCTTCGAAATCAACAGACAATGAATTACATCCAATTGTGTTTGAATATGAAATATCAATTGCCGGTCCGAGAATATGAATTACTCGCGACATAGAATTTTCACAGCCGTTACCATCTCTCACAGTTAGCGTTACAGTAAAATATCCTACTTGATTCCAGGCATGAGTTGTTACGGGAGTATTTATCCACCCCGAATTTGTGCCATCACCCCAATCCCAGTAATATTGAGTTGCATTTTGAGAAGTACCACCAAAGAAAGCAACATCTGTATTTATACATTGATTTGGCTGAAGAATTGAAAAAATCGCCATTGGGGAAGATATATTTACCTGAATAGAATCTTTAAACTCACATCCGGAACTGTTATTATATGCAACGACTTTAACCCAATAAGTACTCTGCATAGGGAATGTATATGGAAGGGTTTCCTGAGTGGAGTTTGTTATTTGTGCTAAATAATTAATTGTTGTTCCAGAAATTGAGTAAATATACCAGTCCCAATAATCTGCTTCGATTTGATTAAGAGTAAATACAAAATTAAGAGGATTGTCACAATCTGTTGTCTTAGAAATTGATTGAATTATTGGACCATAAATATATACACTGTCCCATAATAAAGTATCTCTACATCCATTAAAATTACTTATCATGTGAACAGTTATCCAGCCTGTATCTCTATCAAATGTCCAAATTTGATATTCTTGATTAGCATTGTTATCAGTAGAGTCAATCCACCAGTTAAACTCCACATTGGGGTTATTCCATTCTGCCAGATATAATTCTACTGTATCCTGAGGACAAAGATAATGACTTGGTAATGGAAAGTGATCCATATAAGTTACAACATCAAATGTTGGATTAAAGTGGGATCCAACTGTTAAATTCATTTGATATGAATTTTGACATCCATTATTATCAGTAATACTCAAACTTACAGTGTATTCACCAGAATTATATGTTGATGAAGCATTTGGACCTCCGGATGGATTAGTTTGTCCGTTACCAAAATTCCAGTTGAAATTTGTTATATTACCCACAGGAGTTGTTCCATTATAAGTGAAATTCACTGGTAATGGCTCACAACCTTCCAATGTATCGGCAGTAAAGCTAACATTTGGGACATTTATTGTAATAGTAGGACCAATAAAGGTATGTGAACAATTATTATTTGTTGTTACAGTTAATGCAGGTTGATAAACTCCCGGACTGGTGAAAGTATGCGAAGGGTTGGGTTGGTTTGAACTACCACCATCTTGAAAGACATAAAAAAATCCTGTTGCATTAGATGAAGATTGGTTAATAAAGTTAACAGTAAATGGAACGGAACAAGAATATAAATTCTGAGGTGAAGTAGTAAAACTTGCTGTTACTTGTTCAACAAAAATATTAAATGTTGTAGAAGTCTGACACGGACCTCCAGGATCAATGGTAAATGTCACATTAAAATTTCCCGGCGAAGAATATACGTGTGTTGGTGTTGACAAAGTACTACTAGGGGTTCCATCACCAAAATTCCAAGAACATGAATATGTTGTTTCATTAACAAAATTAACCGGACTCCCCAAACATGCAGTGGATCCGCCAACTACTGAATATAGCGGTTCCGGATCAGTTATTCTAATATAATCATTCAAAACTAATGTATTCGAACAGCCATAACTATCTTCAACAGTCAAACTGACACTAAATAATCCTAAAGTATTATAGGTATAATTAACACTTGTTGTATTTCCGGGAAAATTTTGTGTTGGCGATCCATCTCCAAAATTCCATGTTTGGGTGGAACTTAATCCAAAAGAAGTGTTTATGGTAGGATAGAAAGTTACTCCCAACGGAGGGAAACAAGCATTGGTATTATTTGCATAAAAACTAATCTGTGGCGGATTTGCAACAGAAATCATAGCATTTTTTGTATATTGAGAAGTACAGCCATTTGCATCAGTTACAATTAAACTAACATTAAAATTCCCTGAAGTTTGGTATGTGTGAGATGGATTTTGAATATCAGATCCGTTTCCATCTCCAAAATACCACTGATAACTTGTAATTGGAGCATCTCCCTGTGTTGAGGAATTTGTAAAATTTGTGCTAAACGGAACACAACCTTGTAATTCATTATCCACAAAATTTGCTGTAGGCTGGTTATATACCACTATCTGAATTGTTTCTGTAACTTCAAAACCATCACAATTAACTGTTAATGATACATTATAATTACCACCGTTAGAATAATAAAATGTTGGATGTTGATTTGTTGAAACATCTCCTGTACCTGCCTGCCAATAATAAGTTGCATTACCAGTACAACCAGTAGTAGTATTTGTAAATTGAATACTTACCGGTGCACAAACATTATTTTGGGAAGGAGTGAAACTAACAACAGGCTGAGCAAATGAAATTAAACTCAAATACAAAAATACAACAAAAAAATTAATGACTATAAAGTACTTTCTCATTATCCAATGCTTTAAGAAATTATTGTAAACAAAAATAACATTTTTTTTTAATCAAAAAATTTATTACTACTAATTTAATTCTAACAATAATTATTGATTAAACTCTGTTCAAAATTCACATTAAAACGAATGTTATCAGATTTCCACCTACGTTTAATTTCCACATATTCAACCGCTCCTAAAAAATTACTCTTCAAAAAATCTTTATATAATTCTTCCATCTTTAAATATCTAATCCAAGCAGTTCTTACTTCTAATAATTTATAATAATTAGGTATAGGCTTTAAACTTTGCAGAAAAGAATAAAAATTAGCATAAACCTGTAAATACTTTGTAGCAACTCCTCTCATAAAACTATTAATAAACCTTTTGAAATTTTCAGATTTAGCAATATGATCTTCAAACCTTCGCTCTATTGTTATTCTCTTAAAATATTTTTCCCGTTTTTTCAAGACTTCTGTAATGTCATCATCAAAAATTTTCTCTTTATTTATTAATAATACTAAGGATTTATTCCTAATTCTATTCCCTATTCGTTCAAGATAATCTTTTTTCTCAACTTCACCAACTTTAACAAATTTAATTTCAGTCAACTTTCTGTCAGAAATAGCACACATATTAATTTTTAGTGATTCATAAGTTGATGGTCTCCTCCCCACTCCTTTTCTTCCTTTTTCATTAAAATTGAAAACAATTTTATTAGCAATAGTCATTATTTTATAATTTTTTTGAACTAACTCTAATGCCGAAAAAATCTTGTGTCGCCAATCAAAAGCAGTTATAACACTTATTCCAAATTTTTCGGAAATATCTTTAATAGTCAACACCTCCCCGGTGTTAAATAAGTCAAAAAGTCTTAAAAATTTTTCTTTTTTGTTTATGTAATGAATACTGCTGCCACTTGTCGGAATAAACGTTCGACAACATTTTTTACATCTATATCTCGATACATTTACATATTTTCCAAACTTAATGAAATGCTTGCTTCCACAATGAGGACATTCTTTAATAGGAATATTTACAATCTCCTCCGGAAAAGGATTACGTTTAACTTTTTTCTTACATTCTTTCATAACATATATATTACAAACAAAAAAAGTTCATATCAATAAAATGAAAATCAATAAAAATTTTTGATAACTGATAACAAAAATAAAGAAAAATATAAACAACACAACTTCACAATAAAAAAATTTTTTTGTTTTAAATTTTATTTATATCTTTGGCTTGACTAAATTTTTAAGCATTGAAAAAGTTAGGTTTATTTTTTGCACTTATTTTTGTATGTGTTTTTTTCTTAAAAGCACAGGACATTCATTTCAGTCAATTTTATGCTTCTCCGCTATCTCTTAATCCTGCCAATACTGGTCTTTTTGCAGGAAATTGGAGAATATCAAACAATTATAGAACTCAGTGGTCGGCTCTTGGCTATCCTTTTAAAACTATTTCTTTTGGCGTTGACAAACCCTTTAGAATTAAACCTGACAGATATATTGGATTGGGATTATTTGTAGTTAATGATAATTCCGGAGCTGTAGGGTTAAATGTAAATAAAGTTTATGCTAACATAGCTTATAACTTTAAATTCGATAACATTCACACTATTTCTGCAGGAGCACAATTCGGATATGTAGTAAAAAACTTCAAACTCGACGGTATAACCTTTCCTTCCCAGTTTAACGACCAAACCGGATATTTTGATCCTAATCTTCCGAATAATCTCGATAATTGGACTCAAAATATCAATTACACAGATTTTAACATAGGTATTGCATATTATGGAAAATTTGGCAAATTATTACCATTTGGAGGTATCTCTTTATTTCACATAACAAATCCTAAGGAGTCTTTTCTTCGTCAAGACAACAAATTACCATTGCGAATTGCTTTTAATGCTGGAACTGAATATAAAATTAATGAAAAATATTCTTTATTCCCCGAGTTAATTACCATGTACCATAAGCGTGCCGGAAACTGGGTACTCGGATCAAGATTATTTTATTATTTCCCAGAAAAAAATTTAATGCGAAATGCTTTTGGCGGAATACATACAAGATATTCATTTTCTAATTTTGATGCCTTAATTTTTTCCGGAGGACTTTCAGTGTATGGATTTGATATCGGAATTAGCTATGACGTCAATATTTCCGCTCTTAGACAAGCCACTAAATCGAAAGGAGCTTTTGAATTATCTATAATTTATAAAGATATTTCAAAATCTTTAACTAAAATTGCATTACCTTGTGATAGATATTGATATTTAATGTTGAGATTATTATGAATAAATATAAAATTACTTTTTTAAGTTTCTTTTTCCTATTTGTGATTGTTGCGAACAGTTATTCACAAGCGATTAATGAAATTAACATTAAACCTTTTCAACTTCTACGTAAAGCAAAAATTGCTGAAAAATCCGGGGATATTTTTACTGCTATTGATCTATATGAATTATACGATCAAATGAACCCCGACAACCCAAAAGTTATTTCAGCATTAGGTCATTTATATTTAAGAGAAAAACGTTATTCAAACGCAAAAAAATTTTTGCTCAAATCCTATGAAATTGATCCTAAAAATAATTTAATTGACTTATATCATCTCGCTACTATACTTCAAACTCTCGGAGAATATGACGAAGCAAAAACATTTTACAAAAAGTTCATTTCTGAGGCTAAACCAAATAAAGACCTAAAAGAGTATTCAAAAATGGCAAAAAATCAAATAGATGCTTTAGAAAATATCCAGGAGTTGATAAACAACCCGCTTAATGTAATAATAACATTACTCGACACAGCAGTAAACAAACCTCACATAGAATTCTCTCCTATCCCTTTTGATGATGACAAGTTGATTTTTGGATCGCTTTCAGAAAATGAAGTTAAGTACTATAACCCGGATGAAGATAAATTACCCGTTAGAAAATTTTATATTGCTCAAAGAAAAACCAATGATGAATGGAAAAATCTTGGAGAGTTTGATCCTGTAATAAATGGTGAAGATGTTAACACCGGAAACGGAACTTTTAGTTATGATAAACAAAGATTCTATTTTACTCGATGTGAAAAGGATTTCAAAAATAACATTGTTTGTAAAATATTTGTTTCCAATCTTACAGATAATCTCTGGAGTGAACCGGAAGCCTTACCGGAAATAATAAATATGCCCGGGTATACCAGTACTATGCCTGCTGTTGGACTTTCAAGACTTAATACGGATATGTTATATTTTGTTTCAAACAGACCTGAAGGAAAAGGAGGCATGGATATTTGGTTCTCTTATTTTGACAAAAAGAAAAATGAATGGAAAGAACCTAAAAATTGTGGAAAGAAAATTAACACTATTCTCGATGAAATAACACCTTATTACAATATTGAAACACGTACATTGTATTTTAGTTCAAACGGATACCCGGGATTAGGTGGTTTTGATATTTTCAGAACAGAAGGTGAAGGGAATAGCTTCGATGGTGTTCAAAATGTAGGTGCTCCTATAAATTCCTCTTTTGACGATTTGTATTATATACTAACAAATGATAGACAAAGAGCATATTTCACATCAAACCGCTCAGGAGGATATTCACTACGTCATGAAAATTGTTGTGATGATATTTATGAAGTTATTTTTAAAGATTACATTAATATTGCCGCAACAGGAAGAGTATTTGGAATTACCGATACAGCCTTTTTCAATGCTATTAAAGACCAATACCGTAAAGATATGACTTTAAATTTTGATCTAAATAACAATTCTGATGATGTTGAACTTCTATATAATTATCCCGTTACACTTTATAAAATTGATCCAAAAACAGATAAAGAATTATTTATTAAAACTGATTATACAACTCCCGGATATTATTTCTTTAATAATCTAGAACAAGGGTTTGATTATTTTATAAGTGTTAAAGACCTTAACAAAAAAGAAAAAAGATTGCCATTTTCAACAAAGAATATTTTTAAAAGCGACACATTACATCTCGATGCTATTATTATCAGTACGTTCCCAAAAGAATCTTTTGTAGTTCAAAACATTTATTATGAATTTGCAAAAGCTGATTTAACCCAAGAAGCAAGAAGTACTATTGACAATACTATATATAGAATTTTAATTGCCAACCCTTCTATTATTGTTGAAATTAGTTCACATACAGATAGCATTGATACCGAAGAAAGAAATTTGATTCTTTCACAAAAAAGAGCACAATCTGTTGTTGACTATTTGATAAAAAAAGGTATAAATCCCGAAAGACTTGTACCTAAAGGATACGGAGAAAGTTTTCCAATTGCTCCAAACTCTAATCCTGACGGCACCGATAATCCGGAAGGTCGTGCTAAGAACAGAAGAACAGAGTTTAAAGTTATCGGAATTTTAGACGATGATGTTGAAATAATTTATGAAGAAGACTAATGATTAGAATCCCTTTACTTAAAGACAATCACAATCATTTATTCTCTTATGCTAATTTATCTGAATCGGTTTCTTTGTTTGATATTACTTCAAAAAAATATGCAACCAAAATTATTATAAATAATGCCTCATCAAATAAAAGTACTTTCTCAATTTTTACAGGCTGGTTCGACTCTTTCTATACTTTCAATAATAATGATTTTTCAAATCTTCCACCTTTAATAATCTGTAACAATTCTCTACATAACTATTTCTTAAATAATTCTGCTAAAGATTTGATTATTAAAGATTTTCCAGAATGGATTAAAAATTTTGATAATCAAAATTGGATAGAAAAAAATCTTCTCTCAATAATCGAATATATATCCTCAATTTTTGAATTTTCTGCCGAAAAACTTAAAGCATTTCTTAATGATTCTCTATCTAAGGGTGTAATTTCCCATTCAGATATGTTTGTTAGAAATCCCGAAATTATTGAATTTCTAAGAAATTCAAATCTCAGACATTTCATCGAAATTTGGACAGATCCAGGGTTTTACTTTGCTTTGAATGATAAGAAAAAAGAAGTTTTCAAAGGAGTAAAAATTTTCACCGATGGTGCCATAGGAACAAAAACTGCTGCAATTGATTCTTACAAAACAACTTCAAATCCTATCCTTATTCATTCATACAAAGATCTTTCCGAAACACTTGAAAAAATAATTCAATCAAAAACTAAAGTCGCTATTCATGCTATTGGTGATATAGCAATAGAACAAACACTACGAATCATTGAAAATTTTAAATCATGTCTTATAGAAAAACAGGTTAGACTCGAACATGTTCAATTTATAAACAAACAACAAGCTTTAAAAGCAAAAAAACTAGGAATTGTTTTGTGTATGCAACCTAATTTCAACATGGATTCTATTATTTATAGCGATAGACTACCGGAAAAGTATATTGTTGCAAACAATCCATTCAGAATGCTTATAGATGAAGCTGGTTTTGTTCCTGGTAAAGATTTAATTTTTGGGTCAGATGGTATGCCAACCGGAATAAACGAAGCAATTCGGCAAAGTTTATTTCCACCTGTTCCCTCGCAACGATTAAACCTCGAAGAATTTATTGAAGCTTATTGTGTAAATTCTTTAGAATATGGTTTCATTGATTTGGATATAGATCCTCTAAAAAATAAAATAATTAGTTCAGTCATTACTGAATTTTGCTTTTAAGTCAAGCCGTCAGAGGCTTTTTTAGAAAAATAAATTAAACAACACAAATTCAAAATAGATATTTGTCATTAAAAAAAATCCGACTTTCGCCGGATCCTTTTACTTTCTTAATTTATCTATCTGCTCTTCAAGAATCTTTATTTTCTCTTCAGCATCGTTCTTTTTTTTTAGTTCATTATCAACAACGTTTTTAGGTGCATTATTTACAAATTTCTCATTGGAAAGTTTAGACATTACAGACCTGAGAAAACCTTTTTGATATTCAAGTTCGTTCTCGAGTTTTTTAAGTTCTTCATCTTTATTTATCATATTGCCAAGTGGAATAAAAAACTCTGTTGTTTTTACCAAAAATGAAGATGCTAAGTCTGGTTTTTCATTTGTTAACTCAATACTTTCAAGATTTCCAAGTTTTATTATTATCGGATTAAATCTCCCACTATACACATCGTTTATAATTATTTTCAAACTTAATTTTTCTTTATTGGGAATATTTTTCTCCTGTCGAATAGTACGAATTCCTGCAACAATGTGCTTACAATCTTCAAAATCACTTATTAGTTTTTCGTCGAATGGTTTTAATTCCGGCCAGCTTGCTATTACAACCGAATCTCTATCTTTTTCATCTTTTAAATGTTGCCAAATTTCTTCGGAAATAAATGGCATAAATGGATGGATGATAAGTATTAATTCTTTAAACAATTCTATTGTCTTTTGATAGGTTGTTAAATCTATGGGTTTCTGATATTCCGGTTTAACAATTTCTAAGTACCATGAAGCAAAGTCATCCCAGAAGAGTTTATATACACTCATTAAAGCATCTGATATTCTGAAATTATAGAAATGATTATTTATCTGCGAAAGTGCCTCATAAATTTTATTTTGCATCCATTCTGCTGCAAGAATAGAGTGTTCAGGAGCAGCAATAGTAGAATCCGGATTCCATGATTTTACTAACCTAAAGGCATTCCATATTTTATTAGCGAAATTTCTTCCTTGTTCAGGTAATGAATCATCGTACAACAAATCGTTTCCCGCAGGAGCACATAACAACATTCCAACTCTAACTCCATCTGCTCCGTATTTTGCAATTAAATCTAAGGGGTCAGGGGAATTACCCAGCGATTTTGACATTTTTCTGCGAAGTTTATCTCGTACTATACCATGGAGATAGACATTACTAAAAGGTTTTTCCCCTGTGTATTCATATCCTGCAATGATCATTCGTGCTACCCAGAAAAACAATATTTCTGGTGCAGTTACTAAATCATTAGTAGGATAATAATATTTGAATTCAGTATTATCTGGATTTAATATTCCGTCAAAAACAGAAATTGGCCATAACCATGAAGAAAACCATGTATCTAAAACATCATCATCTTGATGTAAATCAGAGAAACTAAGGTTAGGATTATTAATTTTTTGCCTTGCAAGACTCAAAGCTTCTTCATCGGTTTCTGCTACAACAAATTCATTAGTTCCTTGAATGTAATACGCAGGAATACGATGACCCCACCATAACTGACGACTAATACACCAGTCCTTGACATTTTCCATCCAATGACGATAAACATTTTTAAATTTGGTCGGAATAATTTCTATCTCTCCGTTATTAACAGCTTCGATAGCGGGTTTTACAAGATTTTCCATCTTCAAAAACCACTGCATGGATAATTTTGGTTCTATAACAGCATTGGTTCGTTCACTTCTTCCGACTTTATTTGTATAATCTTCAATTTTTAATAAGTACCCTGATTTTTGCAATTCTTCAACTGCTAACTTACGTGCCTCAAATCTATCAACTCCTACAAATAATTGAGCTTGTTCGCTCAAAGTTCCGTCATCGTTAAGAATATCTATTGAAGGTAAATTGTGTTTTATGCCTATTTCATAATCATTTATGTCATGGGCAGGAGTTATTTTTAAGCATCCCGTTCCAAATTCAATATCAACATACTCATCAAAAATTATTGGAACCGTACGGTTTACCATTGGCACTATAACTCTTTTTCCCTTTAGATGAGTATACCTGTCATCATTAGGATTTACACAAACTGCCGTATCACCAAGAATTGTTTCTGGCCTGGTGGTAGCAATGGTTAAAAATCCGTCTTCCCCTTCAATTCTATATTTTACATAATATAATTTGCTTACTTCTTCAACATATATAACTTCTTCATCAGAAACAGCTGTTTTTGCTTCCGGATCCCAATTCACCATTCTTACCCCTCTATATATCAATCCTTTATTGTACAAATCTACAAATACACGGATAACAGACTTACTTCTTATTTCATCCATTGTGAAGCATGTCCTGCTCCAATCACATGAAGCACCAAGTTTTTTTAACTGCTCAAGTATAATGCCTCCGTGCTTTTCCTTCCATTCCCAGGCATGTTTTAAAAACTCCTCGCGTGTTAGAGTAGATTTATCAATGCCCTCTGCTTTAAGTTTAGCAACAACTTTTGCTTCTGTAGCAATACTTGCATGATCTGTTCCGGGTATCCAAACAGCATTTTTGCCAAGTTGTCGAGCTCGCCTTACCAATACATCCTGAATTGTATTATTCAACATGTGTCCCATATGTAAAACTCCAGTAACATTTGGCGGCGGGATAACGTTTACGTAAGGTTCTCTATCATCGGGCCGTGAGCCAAAATAATTTTTTTCAATCCAGTATTTATACCACTTTTCTTCGATCTTAGAGGCATCGTATTTCGCTGATATTTCCATAAAAATAATATTCAAAAATTTTTCGCAAAAATAATTATTATCACTTAAATTCCCATTTTTTAACCCCATAAAATTGTATTTAATGAAATTAGTTGTACATTTAATTTTTAATTTATATTTGCAAAAAATTAAATTGCTATGGTAAGAATAATTTTCCTATTGATTATTTTAATCCTGATAGTTTTGATAATTTTTTGGTTATGGAAATTGCTTTTTACACCAAAGAAAACCAGTAAGTTTAGATATATTGGCCGAAATAGTGTTGCTGATGAATTATTAAAATTACAAAATTTATTGGAAGAAGGGGTAATTGATGAAAAAGAATTCGAAAAATTAAAGAAAAAACTTTTGGAATAAATTCCTTTCAATTATTCTTAAATCATAACTTAAAAATGAAATTCACTCGATAACAATATTTTTTTAGATGATTAGATTAAATTTAATATTCGTTACAATTTTGTTTTTTTCTATAGGTCTTATTGCTCAAGAAAAAAAAAAAGAAGATAAAACAATTAAAATTAGCTGGTCGGGTTACGTAAAATATGATGCATTTTTCGATAGCAGGCAAGTTCTTGCTGCAAGGGAAGGACATCTGATGCTTTGGCCTAAAGCTCCAGAATATGATGAAAATGGAAATGACATTAATGCAAGTCCAAATTTTAATTTCCTTGCAATTCAAACTCGTCTAAAAACTGCAATCTCCGGACCTGATGCTCTTGGGGCAAAAACTTCTGCAATGATTGAAGCCGAATTTTTCGGACATACTGATGCCGACATTAACGGATATAGACTAAGACATGCTACAATAAATCTGGATTGGGAAAAATCAGGTTTAATGATGGGACAATTTTGGCATCCAATGTTTGCCCTCGAATGTTTTCCCGGAACAGTTTCATTCAATACTGGAATGTCTTTTGCTCCATTTAGTCGCAATCCTCTCATAAAATATTATTATAAATTAAATAATTTAAAACTTGCTATCACAGCCTACAGCGAACGAGATTTTTCATCAAAAAACATAAATGGGATAGCCAGTCCCGACTATATTAGAAATTCTAAAACGCCCGGTCTGAATGTTCATTTAAACTATACCAAATCAAACAAAGACAAAAACACCTCTGTTTCGACAGGTATTATTGGGAATTGGCATTCCATGCTACCGGAATTAAAAACTTCTGCTAATTATATTACAAAGCAACTCGTGGAATCATACTGTGGAGCTGTATATTTGAATTTAAAGTTAAGACCTATAAATTTCAAAATTTCAGGAGTGTACGTAGAAAATTCAAGTGGTATTATGATGCCCGGCGGTTACGCAGTTCACAGAATAATTGACCCTGTAAATCAGGAAAAAGATTATGTTCCAACCAGAAATATTGCAGGATGGATAGATATTTCAACAACAAGTAAAAAATGGCAACCGGGTATTTTTGCAGGATACAATAAAAATCTAGGGACAGCAAAAAGTATTATTGACAAACCAGGAGGACACGGAGTAAACATTGCTTATATTTATAGAATTTCTCCTCGATTGAATTATTATATTAATAACTTACAATTTGCTGCCGAACTTGATATTACAGCAGCAGCTTTTGGAGATAATACATATTCCGATAAAGCTATTCCTTTAAATGCTAAAGAAGTAATTAACTATAGAGTCATTTTTGGAGCTTACTACCATTTTTAATTATTTTATCTTAAATATATGTCTGATAAAAAATTTAATCCTAAAAACAAAAACAAACTAAACGATAACAAAAGATTAAAACTGATTCCTCCGGATATTATTGTTAAATATCTTGATTTAAAAGAAAGTGGAAATATAGTTGATTATGGCGCAGGAACAGGATTTTTCACATTTATTTTAGCTGAGTATTTCACCAATTCCAGAATTTTTGCTCTGGATATTGACGAAGAAATGATTAACACAATGATCGCAAACAATAATACTAATAATGTATTCCCACTTCAAATTGAAGACAATCAAATTCCATTCGCAAAAGATGACCTTATTGCTGTGTGGAGCATTGCAGTATATCATGAATTAAATACACCTGAAAAATGGCTTGCAAATTCGTATAAAGCTTTGAAGAAAGGTGGCAAAATACTTATTATAGATTGGTCCCCCGATCAATCGCCGGAAATAGCAATGGGACCTCAATTAAATCACAGAATAAAACCTGAAAAAGTAAAAGAAGACTTACAAAAATCCGGATTTAAAAATATTTATAATATTGATGGTCTTTCTCTACATTTTGGTTTTGTTGCTGAAAAATAAAATCTCAATTTAAGATTTAACCACATTTATTTTTGTAGAATTAAAATTTAGTTTAATTTTGTAAAGTCAAAAGTGACGGGGGTGCCATACCGGCTGAGATCATACCCTTTGAACCTGACTCGGGTAATACCGACGTAGGGAGGTCAATGATTAAATCCGTGTATAGTTTCATCCCAATTAAATTTTGTTTAACTTAAAATTTAATTATTATGAAACTATTAAATTTAATTTTGTGTTTTAGTATTTTATGCACGATTGCTAGTGCACAACAAATCAGTGGTCGTATTGCCGACTCCGAAGGGAATCCTCTTACTGGGGCAGGCATTGTTGTTAAAAATTCTTTTTTAGGAACAATCTCCGATGATGAAGGAAAATTCTCGCTAAGAGTAAAACCGGGAATAATTACTCTCGAATTCAGTTTTATCGGATATCAATCCCGACAACTTACTTTAGAAATAAAAAACAACATTGACCTTGGGGTTATTATATTAGAGAAAAACCCTTTTATTTCCGAAGAAATCATTGTTAAAGCCACCAGATCCGACCAAAAATCCCCAATGACTTATACATTTGTTGGGATTGAAGAAATACGTCAAAGAAACATTGTTCAGGACATTCCTTATATTCTCGAACTTACACCGTCTTTTGTTGCCACATCAGAATCCGGAACAGGAATAGGGTACACTAATTACAGGATTAGAGGAACAGATCCCAGTAGAATTAATGTAACCATTAATGGTATTCCTCTAAATGACGCAGAGTCTCAAACTGTTTTTTGGGTTAATATGCCTGATTTTGCCAATTCAGTTAATAATATTCAAATTACTAGAGGTGTAGGAACTTCAACTAACGGAGCTGCATCTTTCGGCGGAAGCATGAACTTTCTTACTCACAATCTGAATAATAATCCTTATGGAGAAATACACTTAAACGGAGGAAGTTTTAACACTTTTAAACAAAGTTTATTAATAGGTACAGGTTTATTGGAAAACGGACTAAGTTTCGATATGAGATTATCCAACCTAAACAGCGACGGATATATAGAAAACTCTTTCTCCGACCATCAAGCTGCAACAATTTCAAGTGCTTGGAGAGGTAAAAACTCATTGATTAAATTTAATTTCATTCACGGTAAAGAAAGAACCGGAATAAGCTGGTGGGGAGTGCCCAAAGATTCACTTCTTACAAACAGAACCTATAATCCTGCCGGAGAATATTGGGACGAAAACGGTAATCGCTTGTATTATAAAGACCAAACTGATAATTACATTCAAACGCATTATCAACTACTTTTATCACATAAATTTTCTGAAAATTTCGACATAAATGCATCAACATTTTATGTTAGAGGAGATGGGTATTACGAACAATATAAACAAAATGCAAAACTTTCGAAGTACGGGATCACCCCTATTCATATCACAAATCCTCCTGTAATTTCGGGAACAGATACTATTCCCGTTCCGGACATTATTATTTCTAGAACCGACATGATTCATAGAAAAATGATGGGCAATGATTTTTATGGTGCGAATATAAATGCAAATTATAATCTTAAAAAATTATACCTTACTATCGGAACAGGCTTTAATAAATACGATGGCGATCATTTTGGTAAAATTATCTGGATGAAACATGCCATAAACATACCAAAAGATTATGAATGGTATAGAAATAAGGGAATTAAAACAGATTTCAGTGTATTTGCAAAAGCCAATTACGAAATTATTAAAAACTTGTATATTTATGGTGACATACAATATCGCAACATAAACTACACCCTCGATGGTATTGACTACGAACTTGACGGAAACGGAAATCTCAGGACTTTAGAACAAAATCATGTTTATAACTTTATCAATCCAAAAGCCGGATTAATGTTTAATATAAACAACAACTCTAATGCATATTTTTCTTATGCTGTAGCTCATCGCGAACCTACACGAACAATGTTTAAGGACGCAGCCGAAGATCCTTCAAAAACACCTTTACCTGAAAAACTTATAGATTACGAAGCAGGTTATAATTACAAGAACAGAAATTTTATAGCAAATTTCAACTTGTATTATATGTATTACAAAAATCAGTTAATTCCTACAGGCGAAAAATCAAGTGTAGGATATGATATTATGACTAATGTTCCGGAATCATTCCGTCGTGGAATTGAAATTGCGTTAAACTACAAGCCTTTATCATGGTTCTCTGTTGAAGCTAATACAACTTTAAGTCAAAACAAAATACTGAACTTTGTAAGTTATGTAAGTGCTTATGATGATAGCTGGAACGAAACTATTGAATCTCAAGAACTTGGAACAACAGATATTGCATATTCCCCAAATATTGTGTCTGCTGCTCAGCTGAATTTTATTCCAATTTCCGGATTACAAATAAGCTGGATTTCAAAATATGTGGGTTCACAATACTTTGATAATACATCATCTCCGGATCGAAAACTTGATCCATATTTCTTAAATAATCTTCAATTAGCTTATACCACGAGCAGTAAATTTATAAAAGAACTTTCGTTCAGATTTAGTGTGATTAATATTTTAAATCTAATGTATAGTAACAACGCATATGGCGGTTATTGGATTGAACAAGGCATAGAAAAAACATGGAGTTATTACTACCCACAAGCAGGTCGTCATTATATGGGCGGGATTGTGTTAAAATTCTAAATTTATTTATGATGATTTAAAAAAAAGAGGTCTTTAGTAAACCTCTTTTTTTTTGATATATAACATTAAAATTTTTACCTTTGAAAAAAAAATGGAAATAAATAAAGAATTAATGCAAGCCTCAATAATTGGGTTGCATGATGCAATGGGATTAAAACCTGAAGAAACTTTACTTATCGTAACAGATGAAGTTAAAAGAGAAATTGGATTAGCACTACATGAAGCCGGCAAACAACTTTGCAAGGAAAGTATTCTGCTGGAAATAAAATCACGAGAAATAAATGGGCAAGAGCCCCCTGAATGTGTTGCGGAAATGATGAAAATGGTTGATGTTGTAGTTTGTCCAACAGCTAAATCATTAACACATACTGATGCTCGGCGTAATGCTGTAAAACATGGAGTAAGAGTTGGAACAATGCCGGGGATATCTGTTGAAATTATGTCTAGATGTCTGAATGCTGATTTTGATAAGATTATCGAACTAACAAAATTTGTTGCAAAAAAACTTGAAGGAGTAAAAATTGTAAAAATATTTACCGCACTTGGAACTGATCTTACGATGAACATCGAAGGCAGAATGATAATCGAAAGTACAGGCGTTTTAAGAGAAAAAGGACAAAGCGGTAACATGCCTTCTGGAGAGGTTTATCTTGCTCCGGTAGAAGGTACTACAAACGGGATACTTGTTATTGACGGATCGGTTGCAGGAATTGGTCTTGTTAAACAGCCAATTAAAATAAATATTGTTAATGGATATGCCAAAGAAATAACCGGTGGAGAAGAGGCTGCAAAACTTCAGGAAATGCTCGACAAATCAGGAATAGAAGCAAGAGCTGTAGCAGAATTCGGAATAGGAACAAACTACAAAGCTATACTCAGCGGTCAAATCCTGGAAGACGAAAAAGTTTTCGGTACAATTCATATAGCTTTCGGAAATAATCTTACTATGGGAGGAACTATTTCTGTTAATAGTCATATAGACGGGTTGGTTAAATTTCCGGATGTCTATTTTGATGATAAGCTTATTATGCAAAAAGGGAAACTTCTTGATTTTGAAATTTAAATTATATTATGAACTATTATAAAGTTCTAAAGATTAACAGTTTAATTCGAAGTCAAAAATTAAAAATTTTAGGATTTGGTTTTTTGCTCGTTACTAATAAAAGATTTCTGAATGTTTTTATTGATCCAATATTGTTATGTAACTTTAGATGTAAAATGTGTTATTTCAGCGATCCTAACTATAAACCTTCAAAGCTGAAATTTGATTACGATACACTAAAAAAAATATCACAAGCTTTCTTTAAAAATGCTCTAAAACTACAAATCGGATGCGGAGCAGAACCACTGTTATATAAATATAACAGCGATATTGTTAAACTAGCTAAACAACACGGAGTTCCACATATAAGCATTACAACAAACGGGTCTCTACTATCTTTTGAAAAGATAATTGAGCTTGCTCAAGCAGGGCTTAATGAAATTATAATTTCGTTTCATGGTGCTTCGGATAAAATTTATAATAAACTTATGCCGGGAGGTGATTTTGAAAAGTTTTTAAATTTACTGCAAAATGTTTCAGAAGCAAAAAAATCTTTCCCCAATTTAAAATTACGCCTTAACTATACTGTAAATCCTGATAATTTATACGACCTTAATAATATTTTTGATTTACTAGAAAAATATAAACCCGATATAATTCAGATTCGTCCTATCAGAAAACTTGGCAACTCCGAATATAAAGATTTTGATCTTAAAAAGAAAGAAAAAGAGTATGAATACATAATAAACAGAATAGAACATTTCTGTAATGATAGGAGAATCATCAGCATACTTACAAAAAATCTACCGTCAGTAAATATCACTCGATATATTCCGGATATTGCCGAATATAGCTATTGTTATATTTCCCCGGAACATATTGGTGACAAAAATTTTAATCTGAATAAGTATAGCTCTTTTAGAAAATTTTTGATTAAAAATAAAATCTGCAAAAAAATATACAAAGATGTTTTTCTAGAAAAAACTCGAAAAGTGGATTCCGATATAAGTTTTGCAAATTACGAAGTGAATGTTTGAAATCTAATAAAAAAGCCGAACTAAATGCTCGGCTAAGAAAATTTTGAATAAATATTAAAAAAAATTTAACCCATATACTCCTTAACAAGTTCCATTCCAACTTCGATTGCTTTTTGATTCATTGGGATTAATTTGTGATGACGGGCAGGTAATGATTTTTCAAGTCCTTTAATAACATTTTCCAATTTAACTATAGGTTTCACGCTTAGGAAACCACCTAAAACTATCATATTGAATATTTTTGTATTACCCATATTTGTAGCCTCGTCTGTAGCTTCGATACTATAAATTTTAATATCCTTACGCGAAGGATGACGGGTTATACCATTAGGATCATAAATTAGAACTCCACCAGGTTTAACAGTTTTCTCGAATTTATCCATTGACTGCTGATTAAGAATAATTGCAGTATCAAAAACATTAACAATAGGAGAACTTATTCTTTCGTCACTGATTATAACAGTTACATTAGCAGTTCCGCCACGCATTTCAGGACCATAAGAAGGCATCCAGCTAACTTCTTTACCCTGCATAATTCCGGAATAAGCTAAAATTTTACCCATTGAAAGGACCCCTTGTCCTCCAAAACCGGCTATTATTATTTCTTCTGTCATGATTTTTATTTTTAATTATTTAGTAACTAAATTACCATCAACTTTAATATCTCCAAGTGGGTAGAACGGAAACATGTGTTGTTCCATCCATTCGTTTGCGGCAACAGGACTTAATTTCCAACCGGAATTGCAATTAGATACAAATTCCACGAAACTAGTTCCTTTTTTATTTTTTTGAACTTCGAAAGCCATCTGAATAGCTTTTTTAGCTCTACGTACATTGCGGGGAGTATGAACAGATTGACGAGTAGCAAAATGGACTCCGGGTAATTGAGCAACCAATTCAGTAATTTTTAGCGGATTACCCATAATGTTAACATCACGACCAAAAGGGCAAGTTGAAGCCGGCATTCCCGGTAAAGTTGTTGGGGCCATTTGTCCTCCGGTCATACCATAAATACCATTGTTCACGAAAAATATTATGATATTTTCGCCACGATTACAAGCATGAATTGTTTCTGCCGTACCTATTGCAGCTAAATCGCCATCGCCTTGATATGTAAAAATATATTTATCGGGCATAAGACGCTTTAAAGCAGTTGCCAAAGCCGGAGCACGACCATGTGCAGCTTGTTGCATATCTATATTCATAAATTCATATGCCAAAACAGAGCAACCTACCGGGGCTATACCTACGGTAATTTCTTGAATGCCTAGTTCTTCGACAACTTCCATAATTAAGCGATGAATTGTTCCATGACCACAACCCGGGCAATACGAAAATGGTTTGTCTGTTAACAAAGAACTGCGACGATAGACCAAATTTTCAGGTTTAATTATATCTTTGAAATCCATAATATACTCTCCTATTTTATAATTTTTGATTTTAAAGCTTCCAAAACTTCAACAGGCGAATGAATAACTCCTCCGGTTCTTCCGTAATGTTCTACAGGAACTCTGCAATTAACCGCAAGTTTAACATCTTCAACCATCTGTCCTAAACTCATTTCCACTGCTAACATACCTTTTACTTGATTAGAAAGTTCTGCTAAACGTTTACTTGGAAATGGAAATAATGTAATCGCACGTAATAAACCCAGTTTAATACCTTCTTCTCTAGCTAAATCTACAGCTTTTTGGCAAATTCTAGCACTCGATCCATAAGCAACAAGTAAATATTCAGCGTCTTCGGTTGAAATTTCTTCAAAACGTACATCTTCACGTTCCATTTGAGAGTATTTATCTCTTAAATGATAAACATGCTGTTCTTGTTTTAAAGGATCCAAATCTAAAGATGTAATTATATTTCTTTCGCGATTAGCTTTTTTACCTGTTGTTGCCCACGGAGCTTGTTTTTCTACTTCTTGGATTGTTCTGCGAGGAATTGGATCAAATAATTCGACTTTTTCCATCATTTGACCAATAATACCATCGCTAAGAATCATAACGGGGTTTCGATATTTGAAAGCCATTTCTTTGGCAATGAGTACAAAATCAGCCATTTCCTGAACAGAAGATGGTGCTAAAACATATAAACGATAATCTCCATGCCCTCCACCTTTTGTTGCTTGAAAATAATCACTTTGTGCAGGTTGAATATCCCCTAATCCGGGTCCTCCTCTAACAACATTCAAAATTATTAAAGGTAATTCAGCTCCTGCAATATATGATACTCCTTCCATTTTTAAACTAATACCGGGACTCGAAGATGAAGTTACTGGTAAAAACCCGGCTCCTCCTGCTCCATAACACATATTTATCGCAGCAACTTCGCTTTCAGCTTGTAATACAACCATACCGGTTGTTTCGTATGGCTTTTGTGACATTAAATACTCTAATACCTCTGACTGAGGGGTGATAGGATATCCAAAATAGGCATCAACTCCTGCACGAATACATGCTTCGGCAAAAGCTTCATTGCCCTTCATTAATCTTAATTCTCCCATATTCGTAGTTTTAATTATTAATTATCTAACTTTACTTTATATACACTAATTACTCCATCTGGACATACTATAGCACAATTAGCACATCCTATACAATCTTCGGGCTTATTCATATATGCATAATGATAACCCTTCCCGTTTACTTCCTTTGCTAAAGATATAACTTCTTGTGGACATGCAGGTACACATACTCCGCACCCCTTGCATTTTTCAACGTCCACTACTATTGCTCCTCTTACTTTTGCCATAATAAATAAATTTAAAATATTGTTACGTCTCAAAATTAAAAAAATATTTATTATTACAAAATGTTAAATATCACTTTTTTCGTATTCATTACAAACTTTTTATAAACCCATTTCTACTAAAATACCTATCAACTAAAACGCATGGTTTAAATCAATTTTTTTTCTACCTCAAAATGCCAGAATTTTAATCAAAATTTTTTTAACCTAAATTTTTGATTTTTTTCATTATCTAATCAATTTTTGATTATTTTGCAATCATAAATAATTATTTAACAATCATGTTCATTAATTGCCATACATATTATTCATTACGCTACGGAACCATTAGTCCGTCCGAATTGGCTGATTTTGCTCTAAAAACAAAAAACGACAGCATAGTTTTAACCGATATTAATAACACTACTGCTATTCCCGAATTCTATTTCAATTGCAAAAAAATTGGTGTAAAACCAATTGCAGGCGTTGATATAAGGGATGATAAAAACAAACAACTTTACCTGCTTATTGCCAGAAATAACAAAGGCCTTGCAGAAATTAATAAGTTCATATCGGAAATAAACATCAAAAAGAAACCCAAAATCCCGATTCCTTTGTTTAACAATGTTTTTGTTATTGTCCCATTTTCAAATATACAATTATTCAATGATGAAGATAATTATTTTATTGGGATAAAACCCCATGAGATCAAAAAAATTTCAACATCAAAATTCTCGTTAAAAAATGATAAAATGCTGGTGCTATATCCTGTAAGTTTCAGAAGTTCTGAAGATTATGAAATATGTAAACATCTCCGTGCAATTGATAAAAATATTTTACTATCACAACTAAACGAGCCAACAGAATTTAGCCCAAATGATATAATGATCCTGCCGTCAAAAATTCGTGAAATATATTCACAATATCCTCAAATAATAACTAACACTTTAACCCTTTTAAAAGAATGCAATTTGCATTTCGATAATGGATTAAAAAACAAAAAAGTTTTCAGCAGTAGTTATTCCGAAGATATAAATCTTTTGAGAAATCTTAGTTTAAAAGGTTTAGAAAAAAGATATGGTCAAAATAACAAAACTGCCATACAAAGATTAAATCATGAACTTGAAATAATCACAAAACTTAACTTCGTTTCGTATTTTCTGATAGCTCACGATATAATTCAATTTGCAAAATCCAAAGATTTCTTTTATGTGGGCAGAGGCAGCGGTGCCAACAGTATTGTAGCATATTGTCTGGAAATTACAAATGTTGATCCAATAGAGCTCGACCTGTATTTTGAAAGATTTTTAAACCCAAAGCGAAGTTCTCCTCCCGACTTCGACATTGATTTTTCATGGAAAGACAGAGACACGATTATTTCATACATTTTCAAAAAACATGGATTTAATCGAACTGCTTTACTCGGAGCAATTAATACATTTCAAACACGTTCCATACTTCGAGAACTAGGAAAAGTTTACGGTCTGCCTAAAGAAGAACTTGATGTACTTGCTAAAAACCCTGCAAGTGTTGCAAACAAAGATTTTATTCACAAAAAAATCATAAATATTGCTTCAAAACTTACAGACTTTCCAAACCTCAGAACAATTCACGCAGGAGGAATAATTATAAGCAACGACTCCATTTTCAATTATGCGGCTCTTGACCTACCACCAAAAGGATTTCCTACAACTCAATGGGACATGTACGTAGCAGAAGAATTAGGATTTGAGAAATTTGACATTCTTTCGCAGAGAGGGTTAGGCCACATCAAAGACTGTGTTAAAATCATAAAGAAAAATAAAAATATTGATATAAATATCAATGATATAAATAAATTCAAATCCGATAATAGTATCATCCAAAAGCTATCTACAGGCGAAACTCTCGGATGCTTTTATATTGAAAGCCCAGCAATGAGAGGTCTTTTAAAAAAATTACGATGCGACAATTATCTCACATTAGTAGCTGCAAGTTCCATTATCAGACCGGGAGTAGCAAAGTCAGGAATGATGAAAAAATATATAGAAAGATACAATAATCCCACCTGCTTTGAATATTTACACCCTGTAATGAAAGAACAACTCTCAGAAACTTATGGAATTATGGTTTATCAGGAAGATGTTTTGAAAATTTGTCATCACTATGCAGGTATGGATCTGGCTGATGCTGATGTACTCAGAAGAGCCATGAGCGGAAAATTCCGATCAAGAAAAGAATTCGATAAAATCAAAGATAAATTCTTCGAACTTTGTCAAAAGAATAATCGTCCTATTGATGTAAGTACAGAACTTTGGAGACAAATAGAATCTTTTGCGGGGTATTCTTTTTCCAAAGCTCATTCAGCCTCTTATGCTGTAGAAAGTTATCAAAGTTTATTTCTAAAAACTTACTTCCCAATAGAATTTATGGTTTCGGTAATAAACAACTTTGGAGGTTTTTACAATTCATGGGTTTATTTTCATGAAGCAAAAAGATCAGGGGCAACAATTAATCTACCATGTATAAACAACAGCGAGTACTTAACTTCTGTAAAAGGAACTGAAGTTTTTATCGGATTTATTCATGTTAAAAATCTCGAAGAAAATATAGTTAGTCAAATCTTAATAGAACGCAACTTATACGGGAAATTTACAGACCTCCACAATTTTATGGAAAGATGTGCCATTCCCGACGAACAACTTAATATACTGATAAAATGCGGAGCTTTTGATTTTACCGGGAAATCCCGTCCCGAACTAATGTGGGAGAAACTATTTGTAAAAAATAAATCGGACTCAAAATTATTATTAAAACAAAAAAAACTTTTCTCATATTCTATCGAATTGTTTCTGCCTGCACTCCAACAATCCAATCTTGAAAAAGCCTATGATGAAATCGAACTTCTGGATTTCCCTGTGAGTTTATCATTATTCGATATGTTGCAAACTAAGTTCAGGGGCGAAGTTTATTTTAAGGACATGATAAAATTTTCCGGAAAAGAAGTCAGAATGCTCGGACAATTTGTAACATTAAAATATGTAAAAACTTCCGATCTCAAGATTATGAACTTCATCACATGGATTGATTACGAAGGCAACTTTTTCGACTCAGTACATTTTCCCGATATCCTTAAAGATTACCCTTTTAGAGGTAATGGAATATATTTATTATTAGGTATTATTGACATAGAGTTCGGTTATCCTACATTGAGAGTGAAAAAAATGGAAAAAATGCCTCTTAAGACTGATCCGCGAGAGTAAAAAGTTTGAAATAAAAAATTATTGATATATTTGTCAATAAAAAATAAATGAAAAGAGCTTTAATAATATTAGTTTGTTTTATATCTATAACATCCCCTACATATTCTCAGCTTGAAGAAAACGACCAATATGCAGGTGAAGGGTTAGGATATTTTGGATTAGATGTAAGAACAATAGAAAATAAACCTGCATTATTTCTTGGAGGAGGCGGAGGTTTTATAATCAAAAACTTCACTTTAGGAGTATTCTTCAGCGGATTGAACAGTCCTTTTTTAAAAACTGACACAACAAATATTAATTATAAATTAGCATATTCTTACGGAGGCCTAGAATTTAATTATACTTTCCGAAAATCAAAACATTTGAACATATTTTCCGGAATTAAATTCAACATAGGCCAGACAAGAATGCTCGATACATATTTTGTAAGATACGGAAAAAGAACAACATACGGAATAAATCCGCAACTTGGAATTCAGTATTCAGTTAGTGATATCTTTAAAATTGCATTTGGGATACAATATTTTTATACTTATTTTCCAAAATCTCCTGTTCTATATTCTGCTAAAGACTTTTCATCCCCCGGAGTGTTTTTGACGTTTAAACTGGGTACTTTTAAAAATTAAATTCTCATAAAAGTAGAATAAATTTCTATCAATAAAAATTTCATTATCAACTCAAATTCATAATATTTTGAATAAACAAAATTTTATAAAAAACATAATACTACATTAACCCAAATTTCAAGAGATTAAAAAAATCTGACATAAAAGATCTAAATTGCAGCCGATGTACAAGAAGAAGCCTAATGCGTAAATGGTGATTTTATCCCCACCCAAATTTTGGTTGAAATGCAAAAAGGCTTTCTCTCGAAAGCCCTTTGAGACATTCAATGATGAAACATTAGTTATCTCGCATTGAATAATAGTAGCAAAGATAATACATTTCCTTGTACTTATTTGTTTAAACTTTTAAATTTTAAAAAGTTGAAAAAATTTGACAAAATGCAAGTTGTTAATCCCTTTGCTGCAGGTATTGACGTAGGCTCACGTTCACATGTTGTCAATGGGTTACGATTAGCTCCAAATAATAAAATTACGGGAAGCAAAAAATAAGCAGTAGAACTCCTAAAGTGAAAAACAATTTTGCATTAGCCTTAAGGAATGCCGCTAATACAATTGAAAACTCTAAAGATGGCTTTTTACTTATGTTTTTTAGAAGAATTGTCTACAAAAAAGGTAGAGCCGCAGCAATAACTGCCACTGCAAGAAAGCTAGCAGTTATAATATGGAATATGATAATGAAAAAACAGAAATATACCCCCATCAATTCCGAAGAATATAAAGAAAAAATGAAGCAGATTAAAACCAAACAAATACAAAAAATGATACGGAACTATAATATAGATTTAAAGTCATTATCAGTATGTTAGAAATTTAGTTAGATAGAATTCCGTGCTAGAATCTAATTTATTATGTGTAGTTTTAGAAATTTTTAGTTTTAATAAGCAGATAAACAAGCAAAGACAAGATATTTTTTATAAAAAAACTATTTTAATTAGTAAGAATTTATACTAAGTGTAAACAACAAAAATTCAACCCGCATTAAGCATTAGAAATTTAAAGAGCTAACGCTTATAGGATGTGTTTAGCTACGCACACCCACTGAGAAATGTAGAAATACGGGCGTTTTGAAAGCCTCAACGCTCTAAAATTATAGCCTATAGCCTTTAAACAAATTTTGAATTTTCGACTGCGGAATTTAGGTTTAATCAAAATGCAAGATAAAAATCCCTTGTTAGATTTATGTATTCTTCTGTATAATCGTGGCGTTTGCCATTTTCAATAACAAGTTTTTCAGTAATTACTTCTGATGAAATTTTTGAAACTGTTATAAATCTTCTTACACAATCAGAATTAAAATTTGGATAAATCTCCACTATTCTTTTACAATAAAATCCATTTTTGCCGGCAATATCTAAAAAAATCTGAGATTGTTTAATCGGATAAATAACTGAAATTTGACCTACTTCTTCCAATAGTTTTTCGCTGTAATGCAACAACTCTTCTACCTTTAGATCATCATTGTGACGAGCTTGCTTTCTGCTTGATGCCGTAGGTTTTACATCTTCTGAAAAGAAAGGAGGATTGCTTACAATACAATCAAATTTTTTTTGGGAATTAAATGCCTGCAGAGAAATATTTTCAACTTTTATTCTTTCTTTCCATGGCGAATTATTAACATTCTTTCTGGCAATTTCGACAGCTTTTGGATTTATGTCTATTGAATATATATTTGCATCAGAGCGCTGAGCCAACATTAGTGCAATTAATCCGGTTCCTGTTCCTATATCAAGAATATTTTTTGAGTTTTCACAATTTACAAGAGTTCCAACCAGTACGCCATCTGTGCCTACCTTCATAACTTCGGGGTGATGTTGTATGCTGAACTTTTTAAATCTAAATACATTTTCCATAAAAATCTCAAAACTTTTCGTTTACACCCAAACCAAACAGTGAGAAATCATATTTCACAGGATCTTCAGGATCGAAAAATCTTAAAATATTTGTTAATTCTTCAACAGCTTTCCAATCATTTTGAGTTCTTTTTAAAATGCCAAGCATCCTCGATATTCGGCCTGAATGAACATCCAATGGAATATATAATTTCGCTGGAGGAATATTTTTCCAAATTCCCAGATCTACTCCTCTTCTATCATTTCTTATCATCCATCTCAAAAACATATTTAACCTTTTCGCTGCCGAACCTGATTCAACATTTGACACGTGGCGACGAGTCCGCAATTTTACTTCTTTATCAAAAAATATTTTGTAGAAATTTATCAAAGCATCCTTTAAATCATCATATCCGCAAAATAAATTTTCCAAACCCCCGTAGTTCAAATAAATATTTTTTAAAGAATTTACAAAATACTTCAGATCTTCTCCATTAAAAGTTCTATGCACAGCTTTATCCAATACTCTCAAATCCTCATCACTGTGATTTATCACAAAATCATAAGGAGAATTATCCATCAATTTCATAAAATAATAAGCATTTTTTACTATGGATTTTCTTTGTCCCCAAGCAATACATGAAGTTATGAATGCACTTATTTCAATGTCCTCTTTCGAGTTAAAACTATGAGGAATGCTTATTGGGTCATTTTCAACAAATTCGGGACGATTATATATTTCATATTTCTCGTCCAAGAATTTCTTTATTTCCGATAAACTTAAATTATCCATTTTATAAATTTGTCAAAATTAAAGTATTTTTAATTAAATTAAACAATCCAATCGCTTTAATAATTAAAATAAACTTAATCTGTTAATTTTCGCTGAAAACTTTTCTTTCAAATGTTTTTTATAATAAAATCAAAAAAACTATCAATGTATTTAAAATTCTTTTAACATAAAAACACCTATTATTGATATATTTTTATTTTCTTTGCGACATGATTTTCGATTATTTTTGGAAAGGTGTAATTGTGGGTTTATCAGCCTCTATCCCTTTAGGGCCTGTTGGAGTATTATGTATTCAACGAACTTTGAATAAAGGGCGTATTTCTGGTTTTTTCAGTGGACTTGGAGCAGCTTCGGCAGATGTATTTTATGCTACAATAGCAGGATTTGGGGTCTCCTTTATTATTGATTATTTGATAGAATACCAAACTTTTTTAAGAATAATTGGTTCCATTGTTCTGTTTCTACTAGGATATAGATTATGGTACAGCAATCCGGGAATCGAATTACGCAAACAATTAAAAAGAAAAAGAAAAGGTTTATTTGGAGATTTTTTGTCAACTTTTGCACTTACAATTTCAAATCCTATTACGATTTTTGTTTTTGCTGCTGTATTTGCCAGTTTCAGCATTGTTGACACAAGAGCAAATTTGTGGGCTGTGATTATTTTGATTCTTGGAATTTTGTTCGGGGCATCATTATATTGGTTCAGTTTATCAAGCATTGTCAATATTTTTAGAGATAAATTTAGATTAAGACGATTATTATATATAAATAGAATTGCAAGTATCTTCGTTATAATTTTCGGAATTGTAATTATATTAAGCATATTCTTGTAAATAATCTTAAGAATGAATTCATTTTTTAAAATAATCAAAAGATTTCCCAGAACTTTCTGGATTGCAAATATCATGGAGCTTTTCGAAAGATGGGCATGGTATGGAATGTTCATGATTTTTGCACTTTATTTGACCGGCTCCACAGATTCCGGAGCTTTAGGTTTTTCACAAGTACAAAAGGGAATTTTAATGGGTTCGGTTGTTGGATTTTTGTACTTCATGCCTGTTATTACCGGGGCTATTGCAGATAGAGTTGGATACAAAAAAATGCTTATCATTGCATACATAATTCTATCATCTTCATATTTTATTTTAGGTCAAGTAAAATCTTATGAATCCGTATTTTTTGCATTTATTATGCTTGCAATCGGAGCAGCTCTTTTTAAACCAATTATATCTGCATGTATTGCTAAAACTACCGACGAGCAAACATCTTCAATGGGTTTCGGAATATTCTATATGATTGTTAACATCGGAGCTTTTATTGGACCTATTGTTGCATCATTATCTCGTCAAAAAAATTGGCAATATGTTTTTATGATTTCTTCGGCTGTGATTTTAATAAACCTTATTCTTGTCATTTTCTTTTTTAAAGATCCCATAAAACCACGAAAAAATTCTAATTTAATAGAAGAAATTATTAAAATTTTAAAAAATATCACAGAAGCCTTAAAGGATGTAAAATTTGTATTTTTTCTTCTAATTGTTGCAGGATTCTGGACCATGTATAATCAATTATTCTACACTTTGCCGGTATTTATTGACCAATGGATGGATACATCAATAGTTTATGAGAATATTTACAAAATTTGGCCATGGTTTGCAGAGCAAATAGGTACAGCAGATAAAACCATTGCCGCAGAAATGATGACCAACATTGATGCAATGTACATAATTTTATTCCAGCTTTTAATTTCTTATTTGGTAATGAGAATAAAGCCAATACATTCAATAATCGCAGGATTTTTGATTGCTACAATAGGTTTGTCTCTCTCATTTTTGACACATAATCCCATACATCTGTTTATTACTATTTTAATTTTTGGAATTGGCGAAATGGCAGGTTCTCCCAAAACTACAGAATACATTGGCAAAATAGCTCCAGAAGGAAAAACCGCGCTTTACATGGGTTGCAGTTTTTTGCCAATGGCTGCAGGTAACTTTTTTGCCGGGCTTATTTCCGGAAATGTTTATCAAAAAATTGGAGACAAAATAAATATTGCTCAAATGGAGGCTATAAAATTAGGGTTAAAGATTCCAAACATTTCTGATGATTTTACACAAAACGATTATCTGAATGCAGTTGCAAACCATCTAAATATGAATCAGCAACAATTAAACGAATACCTATGGAATAATTACCATCCATATAACATTTGGATTATTATTGCAGCAATTGGAATAAGCACAGTTTTAGCTCTTATAACGCTTAATTACTTTTTAAAAAAGAATTAAAAAAGCTGCCAAAAGGCAGCTTATAATAATTACTTTTTCATTATTTCAGCAAAGTACTTATAAAACAACGGGATTGTTTCAATACCTTTATAAAAATTATACAAAGGATAATTTTCGTTTGGAGAATGAATTGCATCAGATTCTAATCCAAACCCCATCAAAATTGACTTTATTCCTAAAATTTCCTCAAAAGTAGAAATGATTGGGATACTACCTCCTGAGCGTACCGGAATAGGTAATTTGCCGAAAACTTCCAAATAGGCTTTTTCAGCAGCTTTGTATGCAGGTAATTCAATCGGGCAAACATAAGCCTGACCTCCGTGTAGTGGTGTTACCTCTACTGTAACATATTCCGGAGCAATTGACTCAAAATATTCTTTAAAAAGTTTTGATATTTTTTCATGATGCTGATTTGGAACAAGACGACAGGAAATTTTTGCATAAGCTTTGGAAGGCAAAACAGTCTTTGCTCCTTCTCCCGTATAACCTCCCCATATTCCGCATACATCAAAAGTTGGTCTAATTCCGGTTCTTTCAATGGTTGTATAACCTTTTTCTCCTTTTAAGGCTTTTACAGCTATTGCCTTTTTGTATTCTTCTTCGTTAAAAGGAGCCATATTTAATTTTTTTCTCTCTTCTTCGGTAACTTCCAGCACATCGGCATAAAAACCGGGAATAGTTATTTTGCCATCAGCATCTTGCATATCCGCAATCATCTTGCACAAAACATTTATAGGATTAGCAACGGCTCCACCAAATAATCCACTATGTAAATCTCTGTTGGGACCTGTAACTTCTACTTGCCAATACGATAATCCTCTAAGTCCTATTGTAATGCTTGGAATATCAGGAGCAATCATTCCTGTATCAGAAACCAAAATTATATCAGCTTTTAGCATTTCTTTATTTTTACTGCACCATTTCCCCAAACTTGGCGAACCAATTTCTTCCTCCCCTTCAATCATAAATTTTACATTACACGGCAGTGTGTTAGTCTTTACCATTAATTCAAAAGCCTTTGCATGCATAAATCCCTGACCTTTATCATCATCTGCACCTCTAGCATAAATTTTTCCATCTCTGATTTCAGGTTCAAAAGGCGGACTTTTCCATAAATCAATAGGATCAACAGGCATGACATCATAGTGGGCATACACCATAACGGTTGGCAACGATGTATCAATAATCTTTTCTCCGTAAACGACAGGATTTCCATCTGTTGGCATCACTTCAGCCTTATCGGCTCCGGCTTGCAAAATCATATCTCTCCAATATTCGGCACATCTTACCATATCAGCCTTGTGTTCTTGAATCGAACTGATTGATGGAATACGAATTAAGCCGAATAACTCGTCCAGAAAACGTTCTTTGTTTTGTTCAATGTAATCTTTAATAATGTTCATAGTATTTAATTTTTGATTAATATTTCGTAACGAAAGCATTTGAAAAATAATGATGAATTTGAATACCTACAACTTGATAACGCTTATTAAAACTTCCATAAAAAGTGGTGCCAATTCCTAAATCATAAAAATACTTAAAAGTTGTTTCAATTTGAACTACTGCCCCTAATTGTCCGTAAATTTTTGAGAGATTTTGATTTACGGGTATCCAAGTTATTGCATAAGATGGTCCGATGAAAAAACCAAAATTATACCACCTGTCTTCGAATCTCAGACCGGCTCCTAAATGTATATCATTTAGTTGCTCCATCGGACGCTTTAAAAAAAAATCCTTAGAAGAATAATGCCATCCGGCATTAAAATACATAGCTTTGTAACGATGATGATATGTTAAAGCAAAATTTTGATTTATATCATCTTTATTAGTATGCAAACCTCTGCCATAACCAATAGTTAACCAATTACTTCCTGTTTTATAGATATTTTCACCGTAACGAACCTCCGAAAACATTTTTTCCCATTTTGTCAAAGGTCGCGTTGATCGAACTTCTCCTTCCTGTGAAAATGATAAGTACGGCAAACACAAAACAATCAACAACAATATTAGTTTTAAAAATTTCATACGGTAACAAATATAATTAAAATAACGATTTTATAAAAATTTTATTACAAAGATCTTATTTTTTCAATACTGAATAAAATTTTTCTTCTTTAAATATATGGGTTACAACACATTTAACGATTTTTATTTTTTTTTAATATGTTTTACATCAGTTTGTATTTTATATTATTTTCATTTTTTTATTTTTGCTAAAAAAAAATAACTCTAAAACAAAAAAATTATGAGAAAACACATTTTTAATGCCGGACCTTGTAAATTATCAGATCGCACATTGGAAAATACCGCAAAAGCAATTTTAGAGCTTAACAATAGCGGTCAATCCATTATGGAAGTTTCGCATCGAGGAAAAGAATTTCAGGCAATAATGGACGAAACAGTTGCTTTGATGAAAGAAGTTCTCAACATCCCAGACAATTATTCTGTTTTATTCCTCGGAGGTGGAGCAAGTCTTCAATTTTGCATGATTCCTTATAACTTTCTAAAGACCAAAGCATTCTATTTGAACACAGGTACTTGGGCAACAAATGCCATTAAAGAAGCAAAACTTTTTGGCGAAGTAATTGAAGTTAGTTCTAAGGACAAAAATTTCACTTATATTCCTAAAAACTTTGAAGTTCCTGCTGATGTTGATTATGTTCATATTACCACAAACAATACCATACGAGGAACTGAAATTCTCGAAGATTGGAGTTTTAATGTTCCATTAATTGCTGATATGTCATCGGATATTTTAAGTCGTCCCATTGATGTTAGCAAATATGCAATGATTTATGGTGGTGCTCAAAAAAATATGGGACCTGCAGGAGTTACTTTTGTTATTATTCGTAAAGATATGCTCGAAAGAGTAGCTGACCGTCCTATCCCAACGATGTTAAAATACCAAACTCATATAGATAATGGGTCTATGTATAATACCCCTCCTTGTGTTAATATTTTTGCTGTTCGCGAAACCCTTCTTTGGGTAAAAGAAATGGGTGGACTCCAGGCTATGAATAAACTCGCCGACGAAAGAGCTAACATGCTTTATCAGGCTATTGACGAAAGCAAAATTTTCTATTGCCCTGTTGTAAAAGAAGACAGATCGAGAATGAATATTGTTTTCGTTCTTAAAGAAGAATACAAACAATTCGAAGAAGAATTTGCAAAATACGCATCAGCAAGAAATATCGTGGGAATTAAAGGTCATAGATCAGTTGGCGGATTCAGAGCTTCTACCTATAATGCTTGTACTATCGAAGATGTTAAAGCCTTAGTTCAAGCAATGAAAGATTTCGAAAAAGAAAAAGTATAATATTCAATATTTTTAAAAGATTAAAAAAAAGAAGCTGTTCGTAAAAACGAGCAGCTTTTTTTTTTATCAAGCATAAGTTCACTGAATTTCTAAAACCTATTCGAACTAATTATTTTTTAAGTACAAAAATCCACATCCGGATTAAAATTTATTCGTTTTTTAATATCTTTGCATTAAACTCTAAATCAGGAGCATGTTTCTTAGATTGGTACTTTTCATAGCAATTATTTTTCAGATTGTTGCAGCCTTTCTTTCACTGAGATTGATGCAAAAAACAAAATACAATCTATCTTGGGTTTTTATCAGTCTTGGATTTGCATCACTTTTAATGCGAATGATACTTGAAGCTCTGCCATTTTACTTTAATGTAGAGCCAAAAGATTACAGGCTTTTATACATGTGGCTTGGTGTAAGTTCTGCAATATTTTTTGCTATCGGATTAGTGCTTATCCGCAAAATTTTTATTTACATGGAAAAAATGGAAAACGAAACTCGTGCTAATGAAAAACGTCTTCTATCCGTAATGATTCAGGCCGAAGAAAACGAACGTAAACGCCTGGCTAAAGACCTACACGACGGACTGGGACCACTACTTTCTACAGTAAAAATGTCTTTATCTGCACTAAAAAAATCAAATAATACCGAAACAAATTCAGAAATTATTAATAACCTTGAAACTGTTACAATAGAAGCTATTAGAAGTATTAAAGACATAAGTAACAACCTTAGTCCTCATGTCCTGGATAATTTTGGTCTCGACAAAGCAATTAGAAACTTCCTCCAAAAAATTATAAACACAGGTACAATAAAAATTGTTTATAACTCAAACATCAACAACCATCGTTTTGATGCTAATACTGAAGCGATTATTTACAGAGTTGTTTGTGAATTGGTAAATAATACTATAAAGCATGCGAAAGCAAAAAAAATTATCATAAACCTAAATTATGATCTTTTCGGAATAAAACTAAACTATAAAGACGACGGCTCAGGATTCGAAACCAATGCTCTTTTTAAATCTCAGGAGAAAGGTACAGGACTCTATAATATTATCAGCCGAATACACAGTCTTAAAGGTAAAGTTGAATTTAACAGTTCTTCAGGCAAAGGAACCGAAGTATTAATTGAAATCCCTTTTAACAATGAATGATGATAAAGTATATAACATTATTATAGTTGATGACCATGCACTTTTCAGAAATGGATTGAAATTACTATTGAATAAATCAACAAAGTTTAAAGTAATTGCTGAAGCATCAAATGGAAAAGAATTTATTAATTTACTTAACATTGTACCGGTGGACATTGTATTACTTGATATTCAAATGCCGGAAATGAACGGAATTGAAGCCGCCCAAATTGCTCTTAAAAATTGTCCAAATTTAAAAATTATTACTCTTTCGATGTATGGAGACGAAGAATACTATTACAAAATGGTAAACCTTGGAGTTTGCGGTTTTCTAATGAAGGATTCCGATATAGACGAAGTTTTTAAAGCATTAAATTCAGTTATTGAAGGGAAAAACTATTTCAGTCAAGAACTTTTACAAAATATTATTAAAAATATACATGGAAATAATCCCGATGAAATTGTTTTAAAAAATCTAACCCAAAGAGAAATTGAAATTATTCAACTAATTTGTCAAGGTTACTCGAATATAGAAATTGGCGAAAAATTATTCTTAAGTAAAAGAACTGTCGAAAAGCACAGAGCCAATATTATGGAAAAAACCAATACAAACAATACTGCAAGTCTTGTAATGTTTGCAATTAAACACAATATTGTAAAAATATAATAAATGAAAAAACTTTTAATATTTAGTTTTTTAATTTCTGTTTATGTTATTATTCAAGGTCAAATTCCATGGAATTATTTAACAGACTTTTCAAAATCCGGACTATATTCAGAAATTAACAATGAACACAATATAATCAACATCATTGACTTTGGAGCTTTGCCTGATGACAATTTAGATGATAACACAGCATTTATAGAGGCTTTGAATTACTTGTCTGAAACAGGGAGGTACGCTTATTTTTCCTGCCGGCATCTTTAATTTTACCCAATCATTTCAAATTCCATCTAATATCAGCATTTTAGGAGAATCTTGCGATGAAACTATTCTCTCATTTAATAATGCCGGAAATGGAAATCTTATAAATATTTACGGAACTCAAAACAATAATTGCATCCATGTAACCCAAGCCATTAAAAACACTAATTTTCTAATCTGTAACCAATCTTCTGAATTCCAAGAAGGTAACATCATTAAACTAAAAATGGACGGAAATGATTATATGTTCTCCGATTGGGCGACGAGCGATATGGGACAAATCCTGATTATTACAGAAATTAAAGAAGATACTATTTTTCTTGATAATTTTATCAGACATAATTTCTACGTTGATAAAAATGCTTGCATTACAAAAATAAATCCGGCAACTAATATCAAAATTTCTAATTTAAAAATTTTAAGAATTGACCAGACAAACTATCAAACATCAAATATAAATTTGAGTAATGCCTTTAATTGTGAAATATCCGCAATAGAATCTGAAAAATGTAATTTCGCTCATGTCAGCATTTCGAACAGTAAAAACATAAAGATATCAGGTTCGTATTTTCATCATGCTTTTGCTTATGGTGAGGGTGGTCAAGGATACGGCACTGAAATTGAAGCTTCTTCAAGCGATTGCTTGATTGAAAATAATATCTTCAATAATCTTCGCCATTCAATTTTATTGCAATCAGGAGCAAACGGCAATGTAATTGCCTATAATTATTCCATTAACCCTTACTGGCAACAAGGATTATTGCCTTCAGGTTCTGCCGGTGATTTGGTTTTGCATGGAAATTACCCTTATTGTAATTTGTTTGAAGGCAATATTGCTCAAAATGCAGTGATTGACGACTCTCATGGAAAAAATGGACCTTATAATGTATTTTATCGAAACAGACTTGAAAAATACGGAATTGTTATGAATTTTAATCCCCCTACCGATTCTACTGTTTTTGTCGGAAATGAAATTACCAACACTCAATGGCTACTCGGAAATTTCACAATTATGGGAAACGGAAATTTTTTACATGGAAACAATGTTAAAGGAAACTGTAATCCTGCAAATACCACAAATATCAGCACATCTTCATATTTTTTAAGTTCCTCTCCATGTTATTTCGATAATTTACAATGGCCTGCAATAGGTTATCCCAATGCTTTAAACCAATTTTCTATACCTGCTAAAAATAGATTTAGTTACAGTGATTATTGCTTTGTCGAATGTGAAAATATCCCAAGTTTTATTTCAAATCACTCTTCACAAGATGTCTATAAAATATTACAAGCTGATAATCACTCTTTTAATATCCATCCAGATTGCATTAACTGTCAAATCAGTATTTACGATGTTTATGGTAGAAAAATAATGTCTCAATATTCAGAGAACAGCACAATAAAAGTTGATTTACTAAATAACAGTTTATATTTAATAAAAATTATTACAAATACCAATAAATCTTTTGTAAATAAAATTATGATAACGCGTTAAACTATTGAGCTTTTTCAAGTTTTTTAATTGCAGTAAAATCATCGCATACCACTTTGATAGTGTACATTGCAGGCTGTAATTTATCTAAGTTAATTTCTTGTATGAAACTGCCCGAAGTAGTTCTTATATCAGCTGTATAAACTAATGTACCAAGCATTGAATAAACATAAACTTTTGCATTTTCGCCCGGCATATTTCCACCGATTAAATTTACGTTACCTCTGGTTGGATTAGGATAAATAATCAACTCAGGTTCTTGCATCGGAGTACCGCAGGTGATACTAACAATATCAGAATAAGTTGCTTTTCCGTCAAAATCAACTTGCATCAAACGGTAATAATAATTCTTACCAAAAACTTTGTTATCACTTAATAAATAAGTATTTAGCTGATTAGAATTTCCTTGACCTTTAACAAAACCTATTTCAGTCCAGTTTTTAAGGTCTAAAGATTTTAATACCACAAAGCCGCTATTTGATTTTTCGCTTGCTGTAACCCAGTTCAAATCAACATAATCATTGAAACATTCTGCATAAAATCTCACTAATTCAACGGGCAAAGGATTTTGATTTTTTTTAGACCCATAAGTAATAAAAGAACTGGATTTAGCTCCAAATGGAATTACAAAACGGCTTGTAATGTATCCTGCATCATGTTGAATATTTGATAAACTTGATTCATAATCAGCATCAACCCACATAGAGCCATTCCAGTATGCAACAGTTAAATCTGACGGAACAAATTGTGAAGAATCTGCATAATCAAACCCATGTACACAAACATCTCCGAGAGCATGAGCATTATCATTCCAATACAAAGTAACGTTTGTAAAATCTTCAGTTGAACTAACCAACCAAAATTCTCTGTCGCTCACATGGTGTAAGGTAGCATCCATGTTCCCACCATGTTCCCACCAGTCGGGCATGCCGGAGTTATCATATAAATATCTTACTTCAACTGTGGTATTTGCAACCGGATTGGTTCTTATTGGTGACCAAACAACGAATGTTTGAGGACCTGCAGTTTCAGCAAAATCTCTGATGTTAACATTTCCGGAAGGGAATGTAAAAGCCGTACTACCGGATTTTTGCATTTTACCATCAACGAAAGAATTCGAATTACCTGAGTTACTTGATGCACTATTACCAAAAACTAAAGTATTACCATTTGTATTTAAAATTCCATTTGTTAATGTAAATACCCCATTAACCGTCATATTATCTTGCAAAAGAATAGCTTGATAATTGCCTGATGTATTATTTAATTCTACATTACTGAAGGAACTACCACTACTTCTTATTGTTTGTTGAACAGTCCCGTTAAAAGTAACTTTGCCGCTGCTACCTTGGTTGAAGATTGCAGGACTAATATTATTCCAATATCCTGGAACAAATAAATCAGTATTGTAATAGAAATAACCTCCGGTTCCCTGATTTATTAGATTTTGGAATTTTAAGGTTGTGCCGTTTGCAACAATTACCTTTGCACCTTGATTATTTATCGTTTGCGAATACACCCCAAAATTAAGTATAAGCAAACTTAAAATTAAGACTAAACCGGTTGTTTTCATTTTTACCTTTTTTTCTCCAAAATACAAAAATAGCAAAAAAAATAATAAATTGAAAAAATTTGTAAAATATTTTAAAATATAATTAAATTATTTTTCTACTTTTGTTAGTTAATTAAACATAAAAGCTATGAAAAAGTTTAAATTTTACATTAGTATTTTAGTTGCAATATCAATTTTTGCAGTATCGTGTACAAAAAACAACGCAACACACATCCCTAAAGATGCCTTTGCTGTAATGGTAATTGATGGAAAAGAATCTGCAAAAGTTTTTGACACTAAAACTTTGACAGAAAACGAAGAATACAAAAATGCAGTCAAGGAAGTTGAAAGCATGAGTAAAAAGTTAGCTGAACTTTTGGAAAAAATAGCTAAAAACCCTGATGCCTCCGGAATTTTATTGACTAAAAAAATTTATGCTTTTACTCAATTTAACAAAGACGCCATTACAGTTGGAACAATAATCCCAATTAACAAAAAAACTCTTGAAGAAAATATTGATTTGGTAAGCAAAGAGTTAGGATTCCCAATTGGAATGTTAATAAAAGAAAAAAATAAAATTAAATATGTAGAGGCAGACCCAAGTACCGTTTTAGGCTGGAATAAAGACATATTTATTTTATTGTATTCGGAAGCAAATAATTTGAATTTTGATTCATTGGAAAAACTAATGAATTTAAAAGAATCTGAATCAATTATGTCGGACAAAGACTTTAAAAATTTCCATAAAAACTGTAAAGCATTTAATATATGGGTATCTTCAAATATAATCGAAAAAATTGATATAGAAAAAGAAGCTATTACTGAATTCCAAAAATTAACAGGTATTGACCTAAAAAACAACTACGGGCATTTTATTATAGATGTTCAAAAAGGTGAAGTTTCATTTACAGCTAAAATGCGTTTTAATGAAAGTATACAAAACCTCGACCAGAAAAAAATTATGGGAAATGCTGATAAAATAAGCGAATTACTGGAAACCAAATTTGGAAAAATCATAGATTTAATTTCTGTGCTTTCAAATAAAAATACCAACGATACAATTGATGAAATTGATTACAACTCAGAAATATCGGAAGAAGAATGGGAAGAACTAATCAATAGTGGAATCTAAAATGAAAATTGAATTTTTTAATGTTATTCCTGCTCCAATTCCTGAAAACGATATTACTAATTCTGAGATTTGGAACAGGAATTTTTCTTTAAACTCTTCAAACAATTATTTGATTTACGCCGAATCAGGTAAAGGTAAAACTACCTTTGTGAATATTATTTTCGGCTTAAGAAAAGATTATGCCGGTAAAGTATTCATTGATTCTAACGATACAACAAAACTAAACAAATCTGAATATTCTGAACTGAGAAAAAAAAAATTAAGCATTGTTCCTCAAGGATTATTGCTATTTAATGAACTGAGTCTAATCGAAAATCTTAAAATAAAAAATAAACTTACAGAGTTTCATACAGAAGAAAAAATCCATGAAATGATTTCAGCACTTGGGCTTTCAGGAATGGAAAATAAGCCGGTCGGTAAAATGTCCTTTGGCCAACGGCAAAGAGTCGCCATAATTAGAGCACTTTGTCAACCTTTTGAGTTTATTTTACTTGACGAAGCCTTTAGCCACCTCGACGAAAATAATGCCCTCAAAGCAATGGAATTAATAAAACTGGAAGCAAAAAGACAAAATGCAGGTATAATACTTACATCCCTAAAAGATAACTACAACGATGAATTTATAAAAATACGAGTTTGATGGTTTGGAAAATTTTGAAACATAATATAAAAGCATCGCAGCTGGCAGGTATTTTTTTCGGTTTAATGATTGGGACATTCATTATTTTTGCAGCAATATCTTTCTTTATAGATGTAAAGCCCATCTTTGATGATAAGCAAAGTTTCTGGAAAGATGAATATATAATTATTAACAAAAAAATCACACTTGGTGATACCTATTCCCAAATATCAGACAGTAGAAAAGATAAACCATTATTTAATACAGAAGAAATAGCTAACATTCGAAAGCAAAGTTTCGTCAAGGATGTTGCGGAATTTACCCCCTGTTCGTTTATGGTAAGTGCATATACCGATTTGAATTCGCCTTTGGCAGGTTTCTACACCGATTTGTTCTTCGAATCTGTTCCCGATAAATATATTGACGTAAATTACAATGATTGGAATTGGCAAGAAGGAGATAATTTTATTCCCACAATTTTGCCAAAGGTTTATTTAAATCTCTATAATTTCGGATTTGCTCAAAGTCAAAATTTACCTCAAGTTTCCGAAGACGGAGCAGGAATGGTAGAGTTTAACATCATCATCGAAGGACAAAATAAACAACAAAAATTTAAGACACGGATTGTCGGTTTCTCAGAAAGAATTAACACCATACTTGTTCCAAAATCTTTTATTGATTGGGCAAATGCTAATTTCGGAAACGACCCTCATCCAAAACCAGGAAGACTAATTGTTATTGCAAAAGACCCCGCAAGTTCAGAATTAGCCGATTTTATCGAAAAAAACAATTATGACGTTATCAAAAGTGAACTTAGCAACAGCAAAGCATTGGCATTTCTCAAACTAACAACAGGAATAGTATTTATTATCGGTATGGTTATAATCCTACTGGCTTTAGCTATGATGGTAATTTCCTTGCAACTACTTTTAACAAGAAATTCCGAAAACATTATTAAACTCAACATACTTGGATACACAATCAGTGAAATTGCCAGACCGTATAAGTATTTGATTTCAATACTTTTTTCAGCAACTTTTATATTCTCACTTGTGCCTCTGTTTATTTTTAGAACTTACTATTCCAAAAACTTGATTTTTTTCGGATATCAAAACAGTGCTGAAATTTTTACTTCATTGATATTGCCGGGATTGTTGTTTAATACTATTCTTGTCTTTATGTTGTTTTACCTTATAAATAAAGGTATCGAAAGGATTTTATAGCATTTATTCATTTAAAGTTTAAAAAATTTTAATAGTATTCTATTTGTCGTCTAATATTATAAATTCCTGTATTGTTTTTAGCATCTTTTACCGATACTCTTTTTTCTATCCAATTCGAATCTTGGTCATCAAGATATTCCGTCGTTTTTATAATGTTGAATTCTGAATTTTCAGGAAATATAAATGATGAAAAAATCTCACGGAAATTATCATCATATTTTAATGTGTAAACATAATTAAGTTTTCCGTTTGACAAAATCATTCTGGATATTACTTCCTTTCCTTTGTTTTTATATTTAGTAACGATTATATTTTTTGTTCCGTCATGCATAAAAAGTTCAATTTTGTTTATTCTGCCATATTTATCTTTGTTCATTTTGGAATTTAAAGTTAATTCAATTTGGTTTTCCAAAGCTGATTTGCGTATATTCCTGTTTCCTGAATAAATTACTTCTTCAGCAAGTTGAAATTTATAATCGAAATTTTCATCTATCTTATTTTGATAATATTTCACAGAAACTGGTTTATTCTTTCTATCATATTCAAAAACTTTCTTTTGAGAAGGAACCCCATTTTTATATGCAATTTCTTCGATAAGTTTTAATCCGTCATATTTATAAACGGTAAGATAGGTATTCATAATTCCGGGGGCAAAAAAGTCGGGAAAATAAATATACTTTCTAACTATCTTATTGTCATTATTGTATTCAATCGAAGAATTGTAATACTCACAAGTTTGTGTGTAATACCAGTCAACTGTTGAGATTTCGTTTAAACAAAAATCTTTGTATTTAATTTTACCAATCAGAATTAAGTTGGTTTTTGAAATATCATAAATATTAATAGTCAACAAAGTATCATTAAAATAATAATACACCGAATTTTCCGGCCATAAACAATTTTCTCGGTAAATTGCAAAATTTCTGTAAATCTCAAAACCATTTTGATTAAACTCTACAAAAGGTTTTGCCTGTGAGTTACAATATGAAAACAAATTATCGCCATAATCTTCATACGTATAATTTTCATTTTTTATAATCCCCCAACTTACCCTCTTTACTTTTTTCTGAATTTTTGATTTTAAATCGTATTGTCCAACATCCTTCGGTCAGTAAAACTTTGACTAATAACAAATGTTGTACTGATGAATATAAAAGCAAAAAACACAAATAATGATTTTAACATAACGTGAGTTTTAGTTTGCAAGAGTTGGTAAATATAAAAATTTTCACTAAAATTGCTTTAAAAGATTTGCATAGATGAAAGAAAAAAATTTTTTAAAAACATTTTTATTTATTTTATTAATTGTTTTGCTTTTAACTATTACCATACCATGGTTAATTCCAATATCACAAGCACAAAAACATAAAATTGATTTTAAGCCATTTTATAATTCGGAATTTGTTGAGATTGATGGAGTAAAACTTCATTATCGGACTTGGCTAACAGAAGATAAAAATAAAGGCTGGATATTATTTATTCATGGAATGGGTTCAAGTACATATAGTTGGGAGAATAACACTGTATTTTTTTATCAAAATGATTATAATGTGATTGCCGTTGATGTTCCGCCATTTGGTTACAGCGACAAAAATCCGGAATTAAATAACTCTATTGATGAATTAAGTAAATTGTTGTGGAATTTCACCAAAATTTTTGATAATTCCGGTAAATGGGTATTGATAGGGCATTCAATGGGAGGAGCGATTGTTCAATGTATGAGTGTAATTAAACCTTACAAAGTCAGTAAAACGGTTTTCGTTTCTCCTGCAATGTTTAAAGATTTATCTCCACAAAAAGATTTCAGCAGTTTTATTATTAAAATTCCACTGATTCAAAGAATAATTATAATTATTGGGGATTACTTTATAATCACAGAAAAAAATGTTTCAAAAATGTTGCTTTCTGCTTATGGAAAAGAAGTTCCGCAAGAAACTGTTCGGGAATATTTAAAAACCTTCAATCAAAAGGGATTTACTACGGCTTTTGTAAAGACATTCGGAAATTCAAAAATTATACAAAACGTAAATGGATTAAATTTCAAAACAAAATCTTTACTTTTTGCAGGTGTTAAAGATACCTGGGTTCCTTACGAGAAATACAAAAATATTTACGAGCTTTTTCCTCAAATGAAAACCGTTTTAATTGAAGATGCCGGACATTGCATTATGGAAACTCATCCTAATGAATTTAATAAAATAACATTAGATTTTCTAAGAGAATAAAAAAAGCTGCCCTTAAAAAATCGAGCAGCTCTTTTAAATTCTAAAACGATTGTTCAACTAAAATTTAGTGAATTTAACAACTGTTCTGTTTTCGGTGATTATGATATAAAGCCCTGCAGGAATCTGTTTCAAATCAACTTTATATTTATTTATTGGTAAACTTGAAGAATATATTATTTTGCCTTGTACATCAACAATTTTTATTTGTTGTTCGTTAGGTAGTTCAATATAAATGAATTCATTTGCAGGATTCGGATATATTTTAATTGAAGAAAAATCGCCATCTAAAATTCCAGAACAAATTTCTATAAGAACGTTGATTTCATCGGAAGCAAAACAACCATTATCATCTGTAACAGTTAAGGAGTAATAATAACTTCCGGGTTGAAGTTCATTTGCATTAACAACAATATATGAATCTGTAGAATTATTCGACCATAAGTATTCACTAAAATTTCCAGCCTGTATAGTAACAATATCATTGTGGCAAATGGTTAAATCTTCGCCAAGGTCAAATTCAGGAAGTTCATGAACATTAACAACTATTTCGTCAGAATTTTGACATCCGTTAGCGTCTGTTACAGTAACTGCAAACGGGAAATTTCCGCTATACATTGGCGTAAATGATATAGATTGAGTATTTTCTCCTGTTGACCATAAATAAGATTCAAATTCTCCTGCATAAATATTAACATCATTTCCGGCACAGATATTAATATCATCACCCAAATTTATCTGCGGCAACGAGTTTACAAAAACCTGAACACTTGCTTCGTGGCTTCCGCAAGCATCTGTAACAGTAACATAATATGTACCTTGCTCTGATACTTCGATTGAAGCTGTTGTTTCTTGAGTATTCCACAAATAAGTATCAAAATTCTGACCTGCAGTAATAATTACAGATTGACCTTGGCAAATATATCTGTCGGGACCTAAATCCGGTTGATTTGAAGCAGATACAACCTGAACTTCTACATTTGCAATTTTTGTGCAGCCCTTTGTATCGGTAACAGTTACATAGAAAATTTCATTTTGAGAAGGAGAAACAGTAATTTGAGGGTTTGTTTCATTATTAGACCATGTGTAACTAACTATATTGTTTTCAACTTCAAAAACCAAAGTCCATTTATGCAAAGTACCTACATCACCAATTCCTAAATCGGCGACTTTCAATTTCCAGTCTCCTGTTACCTGTCCTGTTAAATTAGAAAATGTTTGTTCAGGTAAATATGTTCCGGTAAAAGGAGCTTCGGTAGAAGTAATTGTTGTAATGTTTACTGAAGCATTAGGAGAAAACTCTGTTCTTATAAAGTTATCCCCTGTTCCGCCTCTTTTATTTACAAGAATAATCGTACTGTTGTTTGGGGCAATCAATTCGATTTTTAAATCCCCCACATATGTATGAATTAGAGAGTCAATAACAACTTTTTTAAGTACCGAACCAGCCGGATACTCAGAGGAAATTTCAGAAATATTTAATGTTGAAATGACGCCTGAGCTAAGATTATCGGGAATGTTTTACAGGAGTAGATGAAGTTTTCTGGAATAAAACATTACCATAAGTTTGTGCATTAGCTGTCAACTCAGTACTTTGTCCTTCACAAATTATTGAATTACCAATAATTTCAACATCAGGATTATTTACTGTTATTGTTTTTACCAGGCTATTATTTGAACCCTCACCATCAATATCAAAATTTATTGCAGCCTCAAAACTATATTCTCCATTCTGACTCATATCAATACTTCCCACACTTATAATCATACTTTGATTTGGGTTCAAAACTCCTGTTATATTTGTATTATATACATAATTTTGTGCTCCTGAAACATTAACAATCAATGCGACATTGTGCTGATTGAAATCAATTGTATTAATTCCTGTATTCTTTATTACAACTTCGATATTTTCCTGTCCATAACAATTATTAATTCCCGGAGACAAAATTTCTTCCACACTTAAATCGTAAGGGCTTTCATTAAAAATCATTATGTTGTCGAGGTGGAAATCGTAATCATTTGCTACAGAGGATTGTCTGAAAGCCTGAAACCCGATTGCTAATCCCTGGTTTGCAAATTGTCCTAACGTAATTTCTAAAGTTTGAAGATTATTATTGAAATTGCTGTTTTTGCCATAAGCTTGTAAAAGTTGCCAAGTATTTCCGCAATCCAATGAATAGAAAACTCTAAGACTGTCGTTAACTCCCATCCCGTTTGCATAAGCAGCAGTACTGTTATATGCAGTAACTGCCACATCAAATTTTAATTTTGTATATTCCGAACAAATAAATGAAGGACCAATAATCCATTCTCTAATCGGGGAACTGTAAAAATTAACTTTTGCTGTAGTATTAGTCGTACCTCCCACCCCGGTTTTATTTACCCAGGTAGATGTATTTCCTGCAGGAACAACTCCTTGAGCTTCATTCCAACCTGGAAAAACCGTAGATAAATTGCTACCGTTAAAACCGGTAAAATCAACTGATAAAGGAATAAGAACACTCGTATTTGTAAGAGATTGATAAACTGTGTCATTATAACGATAATCATCATTTAAAAGGTCTGTAAATACCATAAAATTATATGTCTGACCTGGGACATTTGCATTTACAGTTGTTGAGAACTCAAATATCGCCGTTTCGCCTGGTTGAATAGGACCATTGAAAATTTCTGTTACAGTAGATTGCTGATTAAAAATAAATTTTATAGGTATATTCTCTTCTACATTAGCTCCGTTATTTTTAATTCGAACTCTGATAATTTGATTAGCTGTTAATCCACATCCATATAACGGACTGAGCAATTCAGTTATGCTTTAGTCATGCTGCATTGTACAAGAACGGTCAAAAACTATTTCGTTCATGGTATTTAGTCTGTAATAATATAGCTGTTCTGCTTGCGTGTCGCCTTTCAAAACAAAATCGAGATATGGAACAAGAATTTGAGCCACTATTTCTTGTTGTTGTTCACGAGTAATTGTAGGGCTTGGGTTCTGTGTTGATTCCCCAAAACTACAATTAAAATTATAATTTGCAAAGTAACAATGCCCACCGCCAACGATACCGACTAAATTTTTACAACTGCTGGCTAAATTCTCATAAATAGGTATTTGATGGTTTGCTGGCGGAGCAACCCCATCATTAACTCCATAAAAAATTAAAGAAGGTACATTTACGTTTGCAGCTGCAGCAATGGCACTCGGATTAGTTTCGGCTGCAGCAAAATTAACCAATGCTGTAAGATTGTTATTATTTGAAGCAGCCAAAAATGAGCTTCCTCCTCCCATAGAATGTCCCATTATTGCACTTGTACCTGATAATTTCTGATAAAATTCTGAACCATAATCTGTATTTAGATTTAATATATAATCATTTAAAAAGCGTAAATCTTCTCCAAATGCTCCATGATTTGGAGAAATACTTCCTTCAGTTCGAGGAAAAGCTATAATATATCCTTTAGGAACAAGCAAATTCCAAAAATTTGCATAAGCATCCCAGGACATAACAAAACCATGACCAAACACCAACAAAGGAAACTCCCCTGCTGCAAATGGTTGATTATCACCCGCTGTTACTGCAGGATAATATATTTCAGTTTGAATTGTTCTGTTTCTTGAAGCATCATAAAAATTATACTGCTTATGTCCTATTGGATAATTTTGTGAAAAAGAGTATAAACAAGTAATATTAAATAAAACTGAAAGTAATTGTCTCATAATTTTTCAATTTAAGTTTACTTTTCAAAAATATAAAATTATTTTTAATTTTCGTACATATTATTCAAATTTTTAACAAGTAAAATAAAAAAATATACATTCAGAAATAATTATAATTTACAAAACATAAAAAAACGCTTATCATACTAAATTTTAAATAAAAGATTTTATAATTTAGAACTTTAAGAGTAAAATTTAAAAATCTTATTTTTGTAAAAACCTGTAAAAATGAAATATAATATTTTCTGGTTTAGAAGAGACCTAAACATTTACGACAATAACGGTCTATATCAGGCGTTAAAGTCCGGTCTCAAAATTATACCTGTTTTTATATTCGATGACGAAATTCTTGATGAACTACCTGTTGATGATCCAAGAGTTAGTTTTATTTATGAAAAACTTTTAGAAATACAAAATAAAATCTCGGAATTTAATTCACAAATTATTATAAAGAAAGGAAAAGTTAAAGGTTGTTTTGAAGAAATTATTAAAAATTATGATATAGATTCTGTTTACTGTAATGAAGATTACGAACCTTATGCCATAAAAAGAGATAATGAATTAAGGAATTTTTTAAATTCAATTGGAGTAAATTTTTATGCTTTAAAAAATCAAGTGATATTTGCAAAAGACGAAATACTTAAATCAGACGGGAAACCTTATACTATTTTTACACCATATAAAAATGCATGGTTAAAAAAATTTAATTCTACTCAAATATCAATATATAAAACAGAGAAATACTTTCACAATTTTGCAGAAATCCCGGTGAAATTTCCCAAATTTGAAGAATTTGGTTTCAAAAAGTCATTGCAGAAAGTTAAAAGTTACAATATTCAAAACATTGAAAAATATCATTTTTACAGGGATTTTCCAGCAATTGACTACGGTACGTATTTAGGTCCACATTTACGATTTGGAACAATAAGCCTACGTGAATTAATTTTAAATTACGGAATCCGAAATAATGTTTTTCTTTCGGAATTAATATGGCGGGAGTTTTTTATGCAAATACTATATCATTTTCCACATTCTGCAACTAAGAATTTTAATTCAAAATACGACAACATTAAATGGATAAACAATGAAAAAGATTTTGAAAAATGGTGTAATGGTGAAACAGGTTATCCAATAGTTGACGCCGGCATGCGTGAACTAAACTCAACTGGATACATGCATAACAGAGTAAGAATGATAGTTGCTTCTTTTCTTGTTAAACATTTATTAGTAGAATGGCAATGGGGAGAAGCTTATTTTGCTTCAAAACTACTCGACTACGAACAATCAAGTAACGTAGGTAATTGGCAATGGGCAGCAGGAACAGGATGTGATGCAGCGCCATATTTCAGAATTTTTAATCCAATTTCTCAGCAAATTAAATTTGACAAAGATTTCGAATACTGCAAAAAGTACATCATTAACTTTAATCCCAACAATTATCTTAACAAAATCATTGACCATAATTTTGCTCGATTAAGAGCATTAGAAACTTATAAAAAGGGCATCTTATAATTGTCTAAATATCAGAATATTACATTTTTTGATAAATAAAATGCATTTTTCCTTGCACAAATCCATAAAATATTTATATATTTACAGATATTTTTTTTGGGGGGTTAAAAATGAATGATAAAATTACAATACTTATTGCTGACGATGAAGAAATAAATCACATGTTTTATCGAGAGATTTTGCCCGATAACAAATTCGAAATAATTATTGCAGAATCAGGTATAGAAGCTCTCGAAAAATTTAATAAATATTCCGGAGAGATTGATTGTATTTTAATGGACATGAAGATGCCGGAGCTTGATGGATTTACAACTGTAAAACAAATCAGAAAAATTGACACTAAAATTCCAATAATAGCCCAAACAGCTTATGCTCTTCACGAGGATATTGCAAGAGCTTTAAATGCCGGATGTAACGATTATATAACAAAACCCATAAAAGAAGAGATTTTATTAAATAAAATATATAATCTCGTAGAACATCGTAATACAATTTAACTAAATGTTAATTTGATTTCTCGAAAAATTTTGTTATATTTGTAAAGATAATCTACATTTTGGTTGATTATGAGGATGGTCCTTATTTCAATATTTATATTTTTATTTTTGAACGGATGTGCACAACAATCTAAAAAACAAGAGCTTATGAATCGCAATGCTGCTGTTGCCGGCAGATTTTACCCTGCCAATAAAAATGATTTATTAAATGATGTAAAATATTATTTTTCTACTGCTAAAAGTCGAAAGTCTGATGCCGTTGCCGTAATTTCTCCTCATGCAGGCTATGTTTTCAGTGGACAAATTGCTGCTTCTGCAATTAATCAGATAAATCCGGATAAAAAATATGAAAATGTTTTCATAATAGCTGCAAGCCATACTACTTATTTTGACGGAGCTTCAATATACAGTGCAGGAAATTATATAACTCCCTTAGGAGAAGTGAAAGTAAATATAGATTTAGCAAATAAATTGATAAACGAAAATGACTTTTTCAAATTTTTGCCGGAAGCACATAAAACAGAACATAGTATCGAAGTTCAACTGCCATTTTTACAAGTGCATTTAAAAAATGATTTTCAAATAATTCCAATAGTCATCGGACAGGATGCCATAAATACTGCTAAAAAAATTGCTAAAGCCTTAAAACCTTATTTCAATGAAAACAACATTTTTGTTATCTCCAGCGATTTTTCTCATTATCCGTCGTATGAAGAGGCTTTAAGGATTGACAACGAGACTGCAGAAGCAATACTAACCGGAAAACCGGACAGCTTAGTTAATTTGATTACAAAATACGAAAAAAGTAAGATAAATAATTTAGCTACTATTTGTTGCGGATGGTCAGCTGTTTTGACTTTAATGTATTTAACCGACCATAATTATAAATATCTCCCTATTGACTACAAAAATTCCGGAGACTCTCCTTATGGTAGCAAAGATAAAGTTGTTGGTTACTGGGCTATATCTCTCATCAAAAAACAAAATAACGATTTCAGTTTATCTGATGAAGAAAAAATAGAATTATTAAAACTAGCTCGACTAACTGTTGAAGAAAAAATTACCAATAACAAAAGGCCGGAAATAAGCTCGATAAAGATTTCAGAAAATTTAAAAAATCATTGCGGAGCCTTTGTTACACTTCACAAGGATGGAGCTCTAAGAGGATGTATAGGTCAATTTGAACCTAAAGTTCCTCTTTATGAAGTAGTTATAGATATGGCCATTTCTGCAGCCACTCGCGACCCGCGTTTTAGTTCAGTTACTAAAAAGGAATTAGATGAAATTGATATTGAGATTTCTGTTCTCACGCCAATGAAAAAAATCAGTTCAATAGACGAAATTGAATTGGGGAAACACGGTATTTACATTATGAAAAACGGCAGAGGAGGAACATTTTTGCCTCAAGTAGCAACTGAAACCGGCTGGTCACTCGAAGAATTTCTGGGACATTGTGCTCGTGATAAAGCAGGTTTAGGCTGGAATGGTTGGAAAGATGCTGATATTTACATCTACGAAGCCATAGTTTTTTCCGAAAAAGACTTTGGTTTGTTTCCGAAAAAAAAAACTAAATTCTACACAAAATTAGAAGACAATAAGGTAAGGTGCGAATTATGTCCGCACAAATGTACACTAGAGATAGATGAAGTTGGGATTTGCAATGCACGAAAAAATATAAATGGAGAACTTGAATCTTTAAGTTACGGTAAAATTGTAGCTCTTCACAACGACCCAGTAGAAAAAAAGCCTTTGTATCATTTTATGCCGGGCACCAGCACTATGTCATTAGGTACTGCAGGGTGTAATTTTAGTTGCAAAAACTGTCAGAACTATCAAATATCACAAGTTTCTCCGATAGAAATTGAATATACCTCAGCAACTCCTCAAAAAATTGTTGAATTAGCCTTAAAATACAATAGTAAATCAATATCTTACACCTATACCGAGCCAACGATTTTTTATGAATTTATGCTTGAAACGGCAAAACTTGCCCACGCAGCAGGATTAAAAAATATCATGGTCTCTAACGGATACATAAATAAAGAACCATTAATTGAACTCATTCCTTACTTGGATGCAGCAAATATAGATTTAAAATGTTTTGACAATAGATTATACCGTCAAATAACGGGAGGAAGTCTTCAACCGGTTTTAGAAACAATATTACTGTTAAAAAATTACAACGTTTGGGTTGAAATTACCAATCTTATTATCCCGGGATACACAGATGATATGGGAATGATTTCCAAAATGTGTGATTGGATGGTAGAAAACAATTTGCAGGATGTGCCATTACATTTCAGCCGTTTTTTCCCGGCATACAAAATGTCGGATGTTCCTCCAACTCCGGTTGAAACTGTTGAAAAAGCTGCTGAAATCGCAAAATCAAAAGGAATTAAATATGTTTACTTTGGTAATGTTAGGAATTCGGAAATAAATACTTATTGTCCAAATTGTGGAGAGAATATAATTCGTAGGATTGGATATAATACTATAAGCAGGAAGGATTTTAAAGGAAAATGTCCGAAATGTGGAGAGGAAATTCCCGGAGTCTGGTAGGCTTTTTAAATTCTATTTATAACACCGGCACTAACATCCTTTATATCTGTTATTTCTAAGATAATCAATAACAAAATTCTGGTCGATATAATTATCATAACTTAGACAAACGCTGATGGCAAAATCTATTGCAACTCGGATTATTCGTCTCCAGATATCTGCGTCGAGGTGAACTAAATCTTCGGCAAAAATATTTTCCCTGATTAATGCATACACTAAACCTGCAGTAAAATTATCTCCTGCACCCACTGTTGAAACCGGTTCAATCCGAGGAACATCGAAAACCTTATGAAAATAATCTGTAAAAAGATTTACTCCATATTTATTTGCTGTATAAATCAAGTTTTTACAATCAAATTCCTTTAGCAACTTCCATGTTGACAATGCTGAGTTTGATTCGAAAATATTATTAAAATCCTCATTAGAACCTTTTACGATATTAGCAAAAGCAATATTTTCGACGATGTAATCTTTTACCTCGTTCAAAACTTTTTTATGGACAGGTCTGAAATTAGGATCATAGATCATAAGTGCATTATTTTCTTTAGCTGTTTTTAGAAATTTCACTAAATCATCTCTAACCTCCTTTTTTATTGAAGTAAAGGACCCGAAAATTATAATATCTTCTTTTTTAGGTTCGGGAAAAATAATTTTAATTTCGCCGTTAACTCTAATTTTATAAAAACTATAATCCGGTTCGCTCAAATCATTGAGAAATGCCAATAACAGTCTTGATTTTGCACCGTTATATAAAGTTAAATATTTAGTAGAAACATTGTTTTCCACTAAAAAATCTGCTATTAAATTTCCGATAACATCATCAGCCTGGTCACCAACTACATAAACTTTTTCTCCCAACCTTCCAAGCGAGACGGCAGTATTAAGGACAGGGCCTCCAGGTCTGGCCTCAACAGGTTTTCCATCTTTAAAAATAATATCGTAAACTGTTTCGCCGACACAATAAATTTTTCTCATCTTTAACTTCTTGCAAATTTTTAACAAAAATAGTTTTTACTGCAGAAAATTATTAAAATTGTCAAAAAAATACATGAAAAAGTTCTATTCGATAATACTATTTTGTACTTTTGGGCTAACAATAAGTTCTCAAGAGGATATTTTTACTTTTCCTAACAAATCTGCATATATTGAGACTTCTGCAGGATTTAGCACAGGGAAAATCCGCGACCGACTTACAACACCATTATTCTATAATTTAACTGCTGCAAGGATAAATTTATCAAAAGCCATCTTAAGACCAAAAGGTATTTACAATTACGGGATTAACTACTATGGCGGAATGTATAATCTTTCCACAAATGATGATTTTTTTGTTTCAACCACCCAACAGATAATAATTAATTTTAATTATACGCGATTACTGGAAAAATTTTCATCTGTTAGTTATAGATACTATAGCGGAGGCTGTTTTCAAAATCATTCATTGATTTGGTTGAACGAAGCTTTTGGAAATGCTGCTTTTACTTTCAGCAACATTTCAAACTTAAATTTCGATTTTAAATACAAGTTGCTGTTTATAAAACCATCAAAAGAAAAGAAACTTTTTTGGTTAATTAAATATAAAACCAAAGAGCGTAAATACATGATGGATTTTGACCTTTCTATTCCTGTTATTAGCAGCATTTATCGTCCAGAATTTACAAATCCGGGAAATTCGACCTTAAATAATTCGATGATTTTTAACGGATATAAGATGAATTTAGAATTATTTACCGGATTACAAACAGATTTTTCATTAAACGAAATTCTATCTAACGGTAACATGTTTCGCTATGGTTACAGATGGCAGATGGGAAGTTATTTAAAACAAAAGCCTTCGGCATTGGATGTTTCTTATCATTCATTGTATTTCTCATTAATTTTTAAAAGTAAATAGCCATGAAAAAAAGTAAATACATAATATTTTTATTCGTCTCTTCACTAATTTTTAATTCTTGCGAAAAATTGTTTTTTGAGAAAGAGATGGAAAATAATCCTATCTCCAATTTTGAATACCTTTGGAAGGAGATTAATCAAAAATATGCATTTTTGGATTACAAAAAAATAAATTGGGATAGCGTTTATAATGTTTACAGACCTCTGGTTAATGAAGATATCAGCGATGACAGTTTATTCAATATTTTATCAGCAATGCTAAACGAATTGCGAGATGGACATGTGAATTTAAAATCTCCATTTAATATTTCAAGATATGATAATTTTTATGTCGGTCGTTCAAATGTAGATTTTGATGTTATAAGAATTAATTACCTCAAAGAAAATTATATAATTACAGGTTCCTTTAAACACAATTTCATTAAAGACGGTCAAATCGGATATATTTTATATTCTTCTTTCAGCAATTCAATTATTAGTGATTATGAACTTGATTACTTGATAAATCGTTACAAGGAAACCAAAGGTTTAATTATTGACATTCGACAAAACGGCGGAGGATATGTCAGCAATGTTTTTAAATTATTATCGGCCTTTATTGAAAACGAAACAAAAATTTATGAAACACAAATAAAAACAGGTCCAGGCAAAGATGATTTTTCAGTTTTGGAAGAAGTTAAGATTAACCAAAGAAATGGCAGAAAATATCTGAAAAAGGTTTTTGTTTTAACTGATAGAGGGTCTTATTCAGCGTCATCATTTTTTTCTGTCAGCACATATGCTATAGAAAACATAAAATTAGTTGGAGATACTACCGGAGGTGGTTTAGGATTACCAAATGGAGGACAACTACCCAACGGGTGGACATACAGGTTTTCAATAACCCGAACCATTGCCGTTGACGGCGAAAACTATGAAAACGGAGTTCCTCCTGATTACACTGTAATACTTTCTGAAACCGACAGGCAAAATGGAATTGACAACGTTATTGAATTTGCTGCAGAAAAAATACTGGAATAATTTTTGAACTAATAAAATAAACTAAATTTTATGAAACTAATTATGTTTATCTTTTTTTTGTGCTTGTCAGTGAGTTTTATTTTCTCTCAAGATGAAAATTACAATAAAATCTGGAAGCCAAAATTTGCAGAACTCACTACTAATGATTTTTCTGAAGAACAAATTTTCACAACGGAAGGAAAATTATTACAAGTAATTCCAACCGGTAAAAGAAAACAATCTTATGTCTTTGTTTTTGGAATTTTTGAGGAGAATAAAAGTATTAGTACTCAATATGCTGAATCAATTTCGTTAAGTTCAAAAAAATATTCTGTTGTTGAGTTTGAAGTATATGCTGACGATGGTGGGGATGATTTATTAGAGCTATTGAAATGCAATACTGACATACCTTATATGTTTATTGATGAAGAAACAAAAAAAATCTACAATACTTCTGAAAAACAACCTTGTATTGGAAAAATTGTTAGACTTAAGGCCGCAATAAAAACTACTGATGATAAAAAACTTCATCATCTATTAGAAGTTGAAATTAAATAATTATTATTGTTTTTAATAAGGGAATAATTCTTTTTTGAAAGAATATTTGATTGAAGTTTTCCACTTTCGTTTTGTTGGTTTTGCATAATTCATTTCTGTGTGGTTAAGAATGAATTCTTTATAAAATTGTTCTGTTAAAGTGTAAAAAGGCCAAACAAATTTTTGATTTATTATGTTTTTTGCAAAAGGTGAGAATTTCTTTGAATAGAATGCCATAAAATAATTACAGTATAACGCCAAATACTTTGTAGCAACTCCTTTCTTAATATTATTTATCCATCCTTTAAAATCTAAATTCAAACTATTGAAGTTCTCCATGAAAATTCTTTTTTGAACTTCTGAAGATTTTTTATATATGGCAATTAAATTTAATATTTTTAGTTTTGCAAATTCTGCTAGTCCTTGAATTTCATGATTAATCACCAAACATTTTGTTCGACAAAGATTTTTACCGATAGACCTTTTAATATCTTTTAGTTTCACTGACCCAACTGTAACTAATTTAGATGCTAATACCTTTGTGTTACGTAAAGAAATTACTTGACTTTTGTATTTATTATCTTTAAGTAATCCTTTGGCTTTAATATTCGACAATGGATTTGGGATTCCCTTCCGTCCCTTCCTGCTATAGTTAAATTGTAAATTGTAACAAAAAGTTTCATTTCTAAAAACTTTATCATTTCTCGGAATTGACATTAAAATTTTATGACGCCAGTCAAATGAAGTCAATGGAGCAATATTAAATTTTTTACACATTGTAGATAAAGATAATAATCCCTCATTTTTCAATACATTTGCATAATCATAAAACTGATCTTTTTTATGAATGTAATGAATACTAGTTCCTGTGCTGGGCAAAAAAGTTCTTTTGCATTTTTTACATTTATACCGGTAAGTATAATGATACTTTGCATGTTTAATAAATTGCTCACTTCCACACCAGGGACAATTCTTAACTTGAAAAACCTTTTGATATAAATCGATAATTGATTTGCTGAAGTGTTTCATTTCTAGCAATTAAATAAAATTTGTAATAAAAATAACCACAAAATTTTGTATAATTAAATTTTTTGTAAATTTAAAATATTTTTTAGTTAAATTTACAAAAAATTCCTTTTATATGAAACTCTCAGCAAAATTTTTAGTCTTTGCATCTTTTTTAGTGTTTAACTGTTTTTCAATTTTTTCACAAAACACAAAAAAATTTTCTTCTCCTGAAGAGCTGTCAATTAAAGACCAGCAATTGTTAATGAGTTTGCCGGATTTAGAATTAAAATCCGGTTATAAAAGTCCGTTACCATACAAGGTTGATAATTCTACTTCGCCTCACTGGCGTCCTGTTTTTGAACAATCAGGAATGAGTTGCGGACAAGCAAGCAGCACCGGTATGTGTTTTACATACGAAATTAATGTCGCAAGAAATTTACCGGCAAACAATAATAACAATTTATATCCTACAGGTTTTGTGTACAACTGGGCTGCGGGTGACTGGGGAAGTAATGGAGTGAGTTATTACCATACTTTCGAAGTTTTAAGAACTGTTGGTACCCCAAACCAGGCTGAATATGGCGGAACTATTGACTACGGAGGAAACCTTAGATGGATGACAGGATACGATCTTTATTATTCATCAATGCATAATCGTATTAAAAATGCATATAAAATTAATGTATCGACTCCAGAAGGTTTACAATTACTAAAACAATGGTTATATGACCATGCTAGAGGTGATGAAAAAGGTGGTGCCGCAGTATTTTATTCAACAGTCCCCTACCCTAATGCTACCCTTCCTGCAGGAACTGAAGAAGGTGGAAAGTTAGTTATCACAGAGCTAACTGCAAGTACTTCTCATGCTATGACAATTATGGGATATAATGATTCAATTAGATTTGACTATAATGGTGATAGTCAGTACACAAACAATATTGACATTACTGGGGACGGAATTGTTGATATGAGAGATTGGGAAATCGGGGCCATTAAAATGTGTAATACATATAGTGGTGGACCTTCATGGGCAAATAATGGATACTGCTACATTATGTATAAAGCTATTGCAGGAAATGGTTCCGTTGGTGCATTTTGGAACTATTTAGTGAATGTTATGGAAGTAATCCCCAATTACGAACCTCAGCTAACTGCAAAAGCATCTTTAACCTATACTAATCGCAAAAGAATAAAAGTTGTTGCCGGAATTTCATTAAATACTTCCTCTACATTTCCTGAATATATTTTAGATTTTCCAATATTTGATTATCAGGGAGGAGATAGATATATGACAGGTGGAACTAATGAATCCGACAAAACTATTGAAATTGGACTTGATTTAACTTCTTTACTTAATTTCATTGGGGAAAATCAACAAGCCAAATTTTTCATAATTGTTTCTGAAAAAGATGACGAACAATGGGGAAGCGGAACTTTAAATAATTTTTCCATAATAAACTATAGTTCAGGAACTCCGGTTGAAACTTATTCTACTGATCCTGTACAAAATATTCCAAATAACGGTATAGCAATGATGAGTGTAATTTTAACACCATCACACTCTAAACCTCAGATAAATGGAGACGATTATTTAATGTCTCCTATCAACAGTTATTTTTCCACTCAACTAAATGCTAGTGGAGGAAATCCTCCATATGAATGGAGTTTTAATCATGATTTTGAGGTAAATGAAAGTATTGAAAACTTCCCATCTGGAGGAACAATAATTTCTGCTGCGGGATTTACTGCGGTACCATTGGGTTTTGATTTTAATTATTATGGAAAATCCTATAATACTATTTATGTTAAGAATAATGGACTAGTGGCTTTTCAATCTAATTTTAGTGAAACATTACCTTATAATAATTATAACGAACCAATAATTTTTATTCATAATATTTGTATTGCCCCTTTCTATATTTATTCACAATCTTCAAATGTTAAAACTTTATCAGGCTCAAATTATAAAACAATAATTTGGGAAAATAATAAGTTATATTTTGCAATGACTTTATACAACGACGGAAGAATTAAATTCCAGTATAAAAATGCTAACCTCACTCCTCAAGACCGTTATGTTTGCGGAGTTTCTGCCGGAGACGAAAAAACATTTCAATATTTTCATTTTAATGATATATCTAATATCCCTGATGGATTTACATATACACTTACACCCAAAACACTTCCTGAAGAATTTAACATTACAACATCAGGTCTTCTTTTCGGGACACCAACAACTCAATACACAAATTTGCCTATTCCATTAAAAGTTACTGATAATAATGGATTACATAATAAAAGGACTTTTTATTTTATTACTGATGGCTTAATATTATCCCCTACCATTACTACATCTAATAATTCTATTATTGAATACAACGAAACCGTTTATGTTAATATGAGTATTACTAATCCAATGTCTAGTACCTGTAGCGATATTAATATCACGATGACCTGTAGTGATCCTTTTATTAACATCATTGACGGATCAAATACTGCTCCAAATATTCCTCCCGGAGGAAATGTTAATTTAAATAATGCCTTCTCACTTCATGTTGATCCAAATATTCCTAATAACTATAGTTTTCAATTAAATTTTAATGTAACTTCAACTCTGGGCAGCTGGAACTATATATTTACATTTACAGCTTATGCTCCAAACTTATTTTTAGGACAGGTATCTATTAATGATGGGAATGATAATATTGCAACTGCGGGAGAAAACATTCAAATTACATTTCCAATTCTAAACTCAGGAAGTTGTCCGGTTAATAATGTTTTAATTACTGCATCTTCTAATAGCCCATATTTGAGTCTTACTTCAAACAACTTTAACATAACATCTATTTCCCAAAACTCTTCTGAAAATGCAACTTTTAATATTTCAATTTCGAATAACGTTCCAAATACTACTGTTGAAACAATTAGCTTCAATATTAATGCCGATAATGATTTTCAAACTCAATTAAACAATTCTTTAACTATCAATATGCCTGAATTGCAGATTATCAGCATGTTTATTAATGATGGTAACGACAATTGTTTATTTCCAAATGAAACAGCTGATATAATTTTTAACATAAAAAATCAAGGTTTAATTTCTGCAACAAACATTACTGCAGCATTAGTTTCAAATGATCCAAAAATTACTGTAAACACTGCACCTCAAAGCATTTCCGTTTTAAATGCTGGGGTAAATACTATGTTAACTTTTAACATAACAGCAAGTTCAAGTTGTAATTTGAATGATGTCTTTAATCTGATTTTACATGTAAATGCAGATCATGGTTATACACAAGATATACCGGTTATCTTAATAATTGGAATTCTTGAAGAAAATTTTGAAACAGGGGACTTATCTTCATTCCAATGGATAAACGGAGGTGATCTTCCATGGGTAATTTCTTCTCAGAACCCTTACGAAGGGGCTTACTGTTTAAAATCTGGAGCAATCTCACATAACCAAATGAGTGTTTTGCAAATCGAATTAAATGTAGTTGCGGACGGCGAAATATCTTTTGCAAGAAAAGTAGATTCTGAGGCTTATTATGATTTTCTTGAATTTTTGATTGATGGAGTTGTTGTCGCCAACTGGTCAGGAAATTTAAACTGGACTATTCATTCGGTACCGGTTACGGCTGGCAACCATACTTTCACATGGCGGTACAGAAAAGATGGCTCCATAAGTTCCGGAGCAGACGCAGCATGGATTGATAAAATTGTTTTCCCTGCTTATAACAATTTACCGCCTTTATTATGGTGCGAAACACAAAATATTTCAAAAACTATGCCCCCTGATGATACTGATACCGATGAGCTTATTATACAAAACATTGGTGGAGGTGAAGTTAACTTCATAATAGAAGTTATTCCTCAACAAGGCGGAAAAAAGAATATTGCAGGTTCTACTTTGACTACAAATATTGAATCATTTTTACCCGGACAAACTCTTGATATTCAGTTTTTTGCAAATTGTGTCTCTCCTGATTTAGAATGGATTAAAAGAGTTGTTATTAATTTTCCCGGAGAAATTTGCGTAAATTCATCCACAAATATGGTTGGTCCATCAGGTACTCTTGTAACCAATAATGCAACCGGTTGCGGAACAACTCTTGAATGGAATGCACTCGGACAATGGGGAGAAATACGTGAAAACGAGACAGGTGTTGCAACAGTAAATGTAAGTTTCGATCCAGATTACACAGAGGATTTATCGATTATCAATTATACCATTTATGGAGACATTTATGGTTCTGAACCGCACATCGTAAGCTCTAACATAATTCTGCCCAATCCATCGTCTTTTTGGGTTAGAGCAGTTCCATCTTCAGGAACAATACCTTACCTAAGTTCACATAGCATTGATTTAATTTATGACACTCAAGGACTCGAACCTGGAATATATTATGCTGATTTAAAAATAAGTGACGCATCAACAACTTTAATTATTCCTATAGAATTAATCGTGGATCAAAACATTTCAACAAATACTAATTTCTTTACAAATTCTCAAATTTATCCAAATCCTTTTACGGATGTTTTTACAATCTATTTTACCGAAAATATTACTGATAAATACTCTCTATTTGTTTATGATATCACTGGTAAAACTTTATTCAAAATCGAAGATATCGAAACTCTAAATTCAGGAAATAATTTTGTTGTGAAAGAAATGTCAACTTTCAAGGAGGGATTATACCTACTTGAATTAAGAGGTGAAAAAATTTCTATGTTTTTTAAAATTGTCAAAAATTAGATATTCCGCTTTTAACGATATCGAATCCTTTGAAAAAACTTATTATTTTGTTAATACATTATTTTGAAAGACTTCAATATTTTATTTTTGAAAAAATTCAAAAAAGATGATTATGAGAACACAAAAATTTTTTGTTATTGTTTTAGTTTTAAGTTTTGCAGTTATGATTTATTCGTGTAAGCAAAAAGAAAAAGAGGACATCACAAAGACCAATCCTCTATTAAAAGAATGGAATACTCCTTATGGCGTTCCTCCTTTCGATGAAATTAAAGAAGAACACTATGAACCTGCTTTTGATTTTGCAATGAAGGAGCAGAAAGAGAATATAGAAAATATTATTAACAACTCTGAAGAACCTACTTTTGAAAACACTATTGAAGCTCTAGAATATAGCGGATTACTACTGTCTAAAGTAAGTGGTGTTTTTTACAATATGCTGTCATCAAATACTAACGACTCCTTGCAAGCAATTGCACAAAGAATTTCTCCAAAACTTTCAAAACATTATGATGAAATTACATTAAATGAAAAACTTTTTGAACGTATTGAAAAACTTTATAATAAAAAATCAAATCTAAATTTAAACAAAGAACAAGAAAGACTATTGGAACTTACTTACAAAAATTTTGTTCGCAATGGAGCCAAACTCGACGATAAAAGCAAAAAACGCCTGATGGAATTAAATGAAAGACTTTCAATATTATCATTAAAATTTGGAGACAACATGTTAGCCGAAACGAATAATTTTGAGCTTATAATTGATAATGAAAAAGACCTTTCAGGATTACCGGCAGCAACTATTGAAGCAGCAGCTATTACTGCAAAAGAAAAAGGCTATGAAGGGAAATGGGTCTTCACTCTTCACAACCCGAGTGTAATGCCGTTTTTACAATATGCTTCAAACAGAGATCTTAGAAAAAAAATTCAACAAGCTTACGTAAACAGATGCAATAACAATAATGAATTTGACAACAAAGATATTATTATTGAAATTCTAAATTTACGTATCGAAAGAGCAAAACTACTTGGCTATGAAAATCATGCCCATTATGTTTTAGAAGATAATATGGCAAAAAACACCGAAAACGTATATAAATTACTAAATCAATTATGGACTCCAGCTATTAAAGTTGCTCAAAAAGAAGCAGATATGTATAAGGCTATTATGAAAAAAGAAGGGATTAATGACGAACTAAAAGCTTGGGACTGGAGATATTATACCGAAAAAATAAGAAAAGAAAAATACAACCTCGACGAAGAAGAATTAAAACCCTACTTTAAAATTGAAAATGTTAGAGACGGGATCTTTGAAGTTGCTAATAAACTTTTCGGACTAAGTTTCAAAAAAGTAAATAATATTCCGGTTTATCATCCTGATGTGGAATCTTTTGAAGTTTTAAATGAAAACAATGAAGTTATTGCTGTTTTATACATGGATTATTTTCCTCGCGAAAGTAAAAGAGGAGGTGCATGGATGAATACCTTCAGAGAACAATATAAATATAATAAGAAAAATGTAATCCCTATTATTACTGTTAATTGTAATTTTACTAAACCAACTCAAAATCTACCTTCGCTACTTACTTTGGATGAAGTTGAAACTCTGTTCCATGAGTTTGGTCACGCTTTACACGGAATGCTTTCTGATTGTACATATCCTTCAATAAGCGGGACAAATGTTCCTAGAGATTTTGTTGAATTACCTTCTCAACTTATGGAACATTGGGCCACACATCCACAGGTTATGAAAAAATATGCTAAACACTATCAAACAAATCAGCCAATACCTGATGATCTAATCAAAAAAATTGAAGATGCTTCCCATTTCAATCAAGGTTTTGCAACTACAGAATTTTTAGCATCTGCACTGCTGGATATGTACTACCACACCCTCACAACTGTTGATTTTAAAAATCCGGTAGAAGCAGAAAATAACATTATGAAAAAGCTTGGTCTCATCCCCGAAATTGCACCACGTCACAGAAGTACCTATTTTAGTCATATTTTTGGAGGTGGTTATTCTGCAGGTTATTACAGTTATATCTGGAGCGAAGTCTTAGACTCCGATGCTTTTGAAGCTTTTGTTGAAAAAGGAGATATTTTTGACAAAGAAACTGCTCACAAACTGAAAAAATATATCTACTCAAACGGACATAAAGACGATCCGATGACAATGTACTTAAACTTCAGAGGTCGTGAACCAAAAATAGATGCTCTATTGAAAAACAGAGGTCTTAACTAAAAAAATAAAGGGGCATGTTGCCCCTTTATTTTTTGTAGCCCTACCAGGAATCGAACCTGGATTTAAAGTTTAGGAAACTTCCGTTCTATCCATTGAACTATAGGGCCAATTTTATGATGCAAAAATAATTTTTTTTCTGCATCAAATAAAATTATTTTAGTTTTGTATGTTTTACTATCTAAAACTTTTAACATATTGAAAATGAAACATTTGTTTTTATTCCTTTTTGCAGTTTTGTTAAGTTGCAATTTTTATGCTCAACAAATTGATAGCATTGTTGTATATTTTGAAATTAACGAATTCAAGTTAAATCCTTCAGAAAAACAAAAATTAAATAAAATTAAAGAATATACATCAGTAGAAAAAATTACTATAGAAGCCTACTGTGATTTCCTTGGTTCTTATGATTATAATTTTAATCTTTCAAAAAATAGAGCCAAAACTATTGAAGAATACATAAATAGTTTTAATAATAAAAAAGAGATAATTTCATCTGTTGGAAAAGGTTATTATCCCGGCACCACTGAAGAATTAAGAAAAAACAATAATGATCGGGGAATAGCAGAACACAGAATAGGAATAATAAAAATTATATATAATAATCATGTTGCTAAAAACAAAGAAATAACTCCCGGTCATGAAAAAGATAACAACAGTAATAATCTCACAATTATTGTGGAAGAATCAACTATTCCCATCGTCAGAACAGGTATTGAAGAAAAAATTATAGAAGCATTGAATGATGATTCCAATTCACAACTAAATATTAAATTAAATAATATTAATTTTGTAGGCGGAACTCCAAATTTCCTCCCTGAATCAAAGGATGCTCTTGTAGAACTACTTTTCGTTATGAAAAAGTATCCGGAATTAAAAATTGAAATACAAGGACATATTTGCTGTCAAGACCCTGAAGCCGGTGATGGTTGGGATATGGTTAACGAGAATTATAATCTTAGCTTAAACAGAGCCAAAGCTGTTTACGATTACTTAGTTATAAACGGTATTTCAACTGACAGACTTCGTTATAAAGGTTTTGCAGCAACAAAAAAACTATACCCAGAAGAAACAAATGAATTCCAAAGGTCTCAAAACCGCAGAGTTGAAATACAGATTTTCAAATAAATTCAAAAGAAGTTAAGTGATAGAAGGTAAAAAGAAGAAAAAAGAAAAGAAATTTACTAAAAAAAATAAAACCGCTCCAAACCGAACAACAAAAATCCAATCAAACAATTACTAAATCAAAAACCTGTAAAAAAAATCAAGCGTTAAATTATCAAAAATAATTTACCGAATTCCTAAATTTATAAAAAATATTTATCATCAAAAGATTGATAGCAAAAAATAATTTGTTAAATTTTAAGATAAAAAAAGCCGCAAATTGCGGCATTTTCAAAATTATTCAGTTTTAGGTGTTTCTTCAGATGGTGCTGATTCGGGATTTTCATCTGCCGGAGGAGTTTTCCCTTTAAGATAACCAGGCAATTCAATACCTGCCATTTTGAATAATTCATCAAAAGGAGGAATAGAACCGAGAAGTCCGGAAATAAAATTAGCAGTTAATGGTTTATCTCCGCTTTTCCCTGCACTCATATTATCCCAAACTGTAATTTTATCAATCTTAAGGTTCTTAATAGCTTCAACCTGAGATTTAACAATTTCGGGTAACTTATCGGCTATCATCAACATAACCGCATCTCTAGCATTATCCCCGGCAGCTTTAACAATTTTTTCAAATCCTTCCGCCTGTTTGCTGAGAATTTCATACAACCCCTTACCTTCGGCTTGCATCTTGATGAAGATAGCATCAGCTTCCCCTGCAGCAAGACGTCTGGTTTGTTCAGCAATAGCATCAGCAGCAATCTCGATTTTTTGTTTTTCAATTTCAGTTGGAACAACAACGTTTGCATACTGAGTTGCTTTATCTCTCTGAGCACGTATTTCTTCAGCAACTTTTTCAGCTGCATAGGCATCTTCGAGTGCTTTGGCACGTTTAACTTTTTCTGCTGTTATTGCAATACGTTCGGCTTCAGCTTCTTGTTCTCTTCTTAAAGCATTTGATTTTGCAATTGTAATCTTGGCAGTATTTTCACCTTCAACAGCTCGAGAATCTGCTTCAGAAGTTTTGATGCGTTCTTCGCGTTGAGCGTCGGCTTCCCCAATTTTTGCCTGTGCTAAAGCACTTGCAACTTTAATTCTTTGTTCTTTTTCAGCCTCTGCCCTACCAATTTCACCGTCTCTATTCTTTTCGGCAACGGATTTTTTTGCATCGTTAATAGCTTTTGCAGCAGCTTCTTTTCCTAATGCAATTATATACCCCGATTCGTCGTTGAGGTCGGTAACGTTTACGTTTATAAGTTTTAAACCTATCTTCTTCAACTCTGCCTCTACATTAGAAGATACTGCTTCTAAAAACTTATCTCTGTTTGAATTGATTTCTTCGATATCCATTGTTGCAACAACAAGACGCAATTGACCAAACAAGATATCTTCGGCAAGTTTACTTATTTCCTGTTGAGATAAACCTAACAATCTTTCGGCAGCATTTTGCATAACTCCGTCCTCGGTACTGATACCTACTGTAAATCTCGAAGGAACATCAACACGGATATTTTGTCTTGAAAGAGCCGATTTTAAATTTATTTCAATCGAAAACGGTGTCAAATCAAGATAGCTGTAATCTTGAATTATCGGCCAAATAAATGCAGCTCCACCATGAATACATTTTGCTGTTCGTGTTTCATTGCCTTTTTTACCGACTTTCCCATAAACAACTAAAATCTTATCTGACGGACATCTCCTGTATCTTCTTAAAAAAGTGATGATTAAGATAAATACAAAAAATACCGCTAGAACAACTAAAATAATTAAATATTCGCCTTCCATAGTTATAATTTTTAGTTAAACAATTTATAATGGTTCTACTACGAGAATATTACCTTCGTTAACATCAACAACTTTAATCAAACTTCCTGACTTTATATCTTCTGTGTGGTTAGTTACAGCATCAAGTGTTTTAAGCCCGCTTACATTTATTTGAATTTTACCTACCCCTGATTTTGCAGCCGGGATTCTTAAATATACAGTGCCGGTATGTCCGATTGCAGAGTTAATTTTAAAATTGCCGCTTTCGGTTAGTTTTCCCATAAAATAAAATAAACTTGCCATTATTACCATCATTATCAGACCGGCAATAATTGAAATAAATACACTCAATCCTATCCCCAGGCCGCCATCGAGACAAGCTAAACCTGTCCATCCGAAAATTGTAAAAAATGCTATGAAATTTTTCAGGCTTATAAATTGAAAACCTATACCTGCATCGGAATCAACATTCATATCAGAATCCCCGAAATTATCAAGCCCGTGGTCGGAGCTTACTCCAATAATTGTCATCAGCAACTGAATAATAAAAATCAATGTAAAAGGGATTGCTATAAGCCAAAATACCTGTTCTGCCGAGGTTAATGCACTCCACCAACTGTTTATATTAGCCATAATTAAAATAGATTTTTTTTGTAAAAATAACATTTTTTTAATCAAAAAACAATTTATTTTTTATTCGTTTATTTAAATATATATTTAATAGACATTTTTCAAACTTTTAATCATATAAATTTTTATTTTGTTTAGATTTTAATTAAGTTTGTAATAATAAAATATTTCGTTTATGTTTCTTTTTGCAGACAGTGGTTCTACCAAAACTAACTGGATTATTACAGACAGCGATTACCAAGAATTAAAATCTTTTTCCACAATCGGTTTGAATCCATATTTTACAACCAAAGAAATGATTATCAGGTCATTGGTCGAAAATTTTCCGCCTGATTACGAACCTTTACAGATAAAATATACAGCTTTTTACGGTGCCGGTTGTAGCAATAATGACAATTTCGAACATTTAAAAAATGCGCTCGAAGAATATCTATATAATTCTAAAGTTGATGTTTATTCAGATATGCTCGGAGCTGCCAGAGGAGTTTTATTAACAGAACCCGGTATAGCTGCAATTATAGGAACCGGAACAAATTCCTGTTTATACAACGGGGATTACATAGAAAAAGGGGCAGTTTCGCTTGGATATATTCTCGGTGACGAAGGCAGCGGAGCTTACATAGGTAAAATTTTTCTCAAACAATATCTCGAATTTAAATTCGACAGAGAACTAACCCAAAAAATATATAATGAAACGGGAGCAAATTTAACAAATGTACTCACTTCATTATATAGAGGACAAAATCCAAACAAATATCTTGCAAGCTTTTGTCCGTTTATTAAAAATAATATCTCGCATCCGCAATTGGATAGCCTCCTGAGATATTCTTTTAGAAAATTCTTTAATACTTTCATATTTATTTTTTCGGAACCTCATAAATCAAAAATCGGCCTTGTTGGAAGTATTGCAACATATTTCTCCGACATTATTCTGGAAGTTGCTAAAGAATTTGACATAAAAGATATTCGGGTTATTCAAGACCCATTAAGAAACATTATTAAATTTCATTCTTTGAAAAATCACCCTTTTCAATAAAGTTCATAAGTCTGCTTCTAATTTCATACTTTGATTCTTTTGAAAGAACATCTGCAAGATCTCGCGGATTCAGTGCAAATAGCCTTTCTTTATCCTTTTCCGAAATGTAAAATTCATCCGGTAGATCTGCAAACAAATCATAATCAAGTTCAATATTTTGTATCTCTTTTGCTTTTAAGGACAATATTTGATAAAATTCCTTTTTACAAATCCTTAAATTCCGTTTGTAGGGTCGGCTTAAGTTCTCCTTTTGCTTATAAATATTTTCGATGTTCCGAATTAAATCATAATAAAATTTTAAATTTCTCTTTGCAATATATGACTTGCCGGTAATTTTTGTTGATTTCAAAAATTTAATAATATTGCTTAAATGTTCTTCTTCAGCATCATTTATTGCAAAACCTTTTGTATAAACTGTATTAAAATAAACGAAAAATCCGTTTTTATTACAAAACTCGATTATTTTAGGAATTTCATAAATATTTTGCAGCATGGGACATACCGAAATATTCATATAATTGTTTTTCTTCCGGCTTATTTTCTTAAATTCCTCAAGATTTTTCAAAACAATTTCAAAGTCTGCTCCTACCCTTATTGTTTCAAATTTTTCTTTATTCAAGGAATCAATACTGACTCCAATATAGAAATTTCCTTTCAAAAGATAATTTCGAATTTTTTCGTTAAAAATTGTTCCATTAGTTTGAAGTATTATTTTACATTTTGGGTTTATTTCAATTATCAAATCCCAAATCCTGTAATAAACCTGTATCAAAAAAGGTTCTCCGCCCAAAAACTTGGCAACTTTTAAGTATGGTATCAGTTTTTTGAGCTGTTCAAAGAAATTATCATCATAATTCGTTTTAATAATTTCTACACCCTTTTTTCGGGCAATTGAGGACGAAAATCCTTCATGACACATCAAACAACTCAAATTACAAGTGTTATCAAGTTCAAAAATTATTTCTGACGGAAAAATATCCTGTTTTTGTAAGGTATCGTATAATCGAGCTTCTGTGCCTTCAAAATTGCCTGATTCAATTAAACGATGACAATGCTGACAACCATACATAAAATTGCTGCGACAAAGCTCTTTTTGAAGGAATTTTCGTTTTTCGCCCGAAATAATATCTTGCAAATTATTTTCCGGATATCTTCCAAAAACATAAACCCGATTAAAACAACATGCCGTAAATTTTCCTTGCATGTCAATATACAAACTTCGCGAAGGAGCATGACACACGCATGGTTCAGGACCGGTTACACGTGATTTTTGATATTCTAAAAGCTTTGTTTTATCACCATATTCTTTAGGAATATATTGATTAATATTTTTGTAAATAATAAGATTGCGATAACGAATAAGTTTTCGCTTCAAAAACTCTATTGTATCTGCTATTTTCTTCGCTTTCAATTTATTTTGTACTTTTTATTAAATCTTCGGTTATAAGCAACAATTCATCTGTTTCTTTTTCACGCAAATATCTGATAAATTTCTGGTTTTCAACTGCCACAAGTTTACTCAACAACACTTTATAATTATCATTATTTTTATATTTTTCGAGGATTGTTTGCATTTTATAATTCACAAATTTTTCCTCTCCACGTATTTTTTTAAATAATGACTCCTCCATCTCGCTAATTGAAAGTTCTCTGAACTGATTTTGATTTTTTCGCATTTGAAGTTCTAGCTCTGATTGCCAGATCTCTACAAGATTAACAAGATCTTCAAAATTCTTTTTGTTAGTTTTTTGATTTTTTGTTTTGTCAGGAAATTTCAAAGACTTAAAGTTTTCAATATTCTCCTGAATTGAATCGCTTCTATTGTATTTTAAAGATAAGTGCTTTGGTTTCACCACAGTATGAAAAAACACACATATATCTTTTTCGTTTGCGAAATTGACAAAATCGGCCATTTCATGAAAATTCACCGTCATTGGGCATACAAGAATATTTAAATAGGTTTTATTTTTTCTAGAATATTCAATGAATAATTCAAGATTTTTAATTGCCTTATTAAAGTCTCCGTTCCGGCGAATTTTTGAATAATTTTCTGCATCTAAAGAATCTATGCTGACATTAAAATTTATTTTTTTAAAATTATTTAGAATCCACTCAACTTTTTCGTTATAGGTATTTGCATTAGTAGTTATTAGTATGGAACAAGAGGGATTAAGTTTTTTAATTAATTGTAAAATTCTGTAATATTCATCTATAATAAGTGGATCGCCACCGGTAAATTCTGCCAAATGGAGATGTGGTATAAATTCTTCCAAATCCTCAAAAAACTTTTCGCCATAAAACTGATTTCCACTTATATTGTTACACTCTGTTTTCTCAATTCTTGACGAAAGATTAGAATCGCACATTATGCAGGAAAGATTGCATTTGTTCGATAACTCAAACTCAATAATCCTAGGATAGGATGATCTGGAAAAGGAATAATGGTCATACTTGTTAATAAGCAAACTCCCGAATGCTTTTTGTTCTAATAAGGATTTACATAAAGAACATTCGGAAAAATCATAATTAAGGTGCTTTTTACGTATTCTTTCTATTGAACCGTCGAACCAGGCTGTTTTAAGAGATTCTTTGCTTATATGAGAAGAATCCGAATTATACGAAGCATAACACGGAGAAATATAACCTAATCTCGATAAAAACAATGAGGTGTATGGAGCATAACAAACTCGTGGCAATGGGCCATATTTACGATTGAAGTTAAATTCATGTATTATCTCAGGTTTTGAATTTTGAAAACGCCTGAACAATTTCGACAATTTGTAAAAAAATTTCTTAATACTTTTAACAGTATTTATAAGGATGGTTTGTAAAAATTCGGGTAATATATCATAAATTTTATTTATCAAAACTCTTGAAACTTTTATTCCTCGTCTTCCCAATTGTTTAATATACCGTCAATTTCTTCAGCAGTTTGCCTTAATCGTTTTTTGCATTCTTTTATAAGAAAAGTAGCTCTTTTAACTTTAATGCTTAATGTATCAATATCGGGTTCGTCGGATTCGATTTCGGAAAGAATTTGTTCAAGTTCTTCCATGGCTTGTTTGTATGAAAATTCTTTTTGTTCCATAAGCGTTTGAATTTACAATGCTAAGATAATATATTTATTTCAGAATTAATGGATTTTTTTTGAGTGAAATTTCTATTATCAAAAGAGCCAAAAACACAAATAATGCTGAAATACTAAAAGTAGCAACATATCCCCAGGTTTGATAAATAATAACTCCTAGGAGAGCTAAAAACCCTCTTAACCCTGTCAAGGTAATATGGATGGCATGATAATCTCCCACAGCTTGTGAATCTTTAGTAAAAAAGGCTGTGCCAACATTCCATGATAATGTTCCCGATGAAGAAAACAATCCATACATTATAAAGGCGAGAAACAAAAACAAAATAACGTTTAGTCCAAACAGAGCACATCCAAACGGATAAAAATATGTAAGTACTATAAAGATCAGATACATTAGCATAAAGCTAAACATAAAGGAGCTGAACCTGCGTTGGTCAACCTTGTCCATAAGAATTCCGAATAGAGGCAGCGACAAAAAGGTTACAGCTCCGGACAATGTTTTATATCCGGAGATTACCGAATACGAAAGATTTAGGTGTGATTCCAGGAAAAAAGTTACAACTGTTGTTGAAAACATAAAAGCTGTTCCATATGAAAAATAAGCTATCTCAAAATCTCTAAAAGCCTTATCATTTTTAAGAATTTTGAACATTCTCCTAACGGAATTTAACAACGAATTAGAGAGTTTTTCACGAACATAAACAACGCGTGAATTATAAGGTATTCGAGAAAGCATAATGTAGCCGCAAATCCCTAAAATCCCCATTGCAGGATAAACATATCGGAAAATAAAATAGTTTTTGTCAAGTAAAATTCCAAACAACAAGGTAGAAAGCATCGCAGCTATTTTATTGGCTGTAGTGGCGTATCCGTAGAGTTTACCGAAATTATTGTTGCGAAAATTATGTTTTAATAATTGATTTATAGTTGGCAATGTGATAGCCGTTCCGAGATAATATAAAAACATTAAGATAAGAAAAAAGAAATGTAAACCGGCAGAATTTGATTCATTAACAGAATCAGGGAAAAACAAAAAACCAATCAAAGGTGCCCTCGAAAAAATTGCAGTAATTGTTATTAATTTTCGTTTGTTTCGAATACGCCGCGTAATTTCATTGCTTATGAAAAGTATAAAATAAACTGTTATACTAAGTAGGAACAAAACTCCCACAAGACTTTCGGAACCTTTTAAACTTCTTATAAATACAAATTCGTTCATCAAAGTTATTCCGAACACTATGCCTTCAAGAATTGTAAAAAATAAATAAATTTTATAGGTTATTTTCTCCCTATAATTTAGATTGGAATAGAAATTATTTTTTAGTTTAAGATTTATTGACACAAAAAAGTTATAAAATTTCGAGCAAAATTATATGAAATTTTCAGAAATTACATTTTGAAGAATGAAAAATTCAGTAAATGCAACAATAACATTTGCAGACTTAATAAGGTTTAACATCATACTGCAAACTGACTCAGCAATGACAGATTATTCCCATTCAATAGTAGCAGGCGGTTTTGAAGAAATATCATAAACTACCCGATTAACACCCTTTACCTGATTAATAATTTTATTTGAAATCTTCGCAAGGAATTCAAAGGGTAAATGTACCCAATCTGCTGTCATACCATCGGTGGATTGAACAGCTCGCAAAGCAACAACATTTTCGTATGTTCGTTCATCTCCCATAACACCAACCGACTGAACAGGTAGAAGAATTGCTGCAGCCTGCCACACTTCATTATATAAATTCCATTCCTTTAAACCTTCAATAAAAATAAAATCTACTTCCTGAAGTATCCTGACTTTTTCGGGGGTAATGTCACTCAGAATTCTGATTCCTAAGCCGGGCCCGGGAAAAGGATGTCGTTCAAGAATGTTTTGTGGAATACCAAGTTTTTTGCCGACTTCCCTAACTTCATCCTTAAACAATAATTTTAAGGGCTCTACAATTTTTAACTTCATAAAATCCGGCAAACCGCCAACATTATGATGAGATTTTATTGTGGCTGAAGGTCCTTTTACCGAAACAGATTCTATTACATCCGGATAAATTGTTCCTTGTGCAAGCCACTTAACATCTTTAATTTTATGTGCTTCCTCATCAAAAACTTCAATAAAAACCCTTCCGATAGTTTTGCGTTTTTTTTCAGGGTCACTTATTCCTTTGAGAGCATCGTAAAATCTGTTTTTGGCATCCACCCCTCTTACATTAAGTCCCATTCCTTTATATGATTCCAATACAGTTTCAAACTCTTTTTTGCGAAGCAACCCATTATCAACGAAAATACAATGTAAGTTGTTTCCAATGGCTTTGTGGAGTAATATTGCCGCTACACTGCTGTCAACTCCGCCGGATAATCCCAATACAACCCTGTCATTTCCAAGAATTTGTTTAAGTTCTATGATTGTGGATTCAATAAAAGATTCAGGCGTCCAAGTTTGATTACACCCACAAATACCAACAACAAAATTCTTTATTAGCTGCTTACCTTCCTTACTGTGATATACCTCCGGATGAAACTGAATACCCCAAGTATCTTCATTCTGAATTTTAAATGCCGCATTCTTTATATCCTGAGTTGAGGCAATTACTTTATAATTTTGTGGCAATTTTACAATGGTATCACCATGCGACATCCATACTTGTGAGTTTTGGGAGATATTTTCAAATAAAATATCGGTATTATCAATAAAGCTTAAATTAGCACGACCATATTCCCTTGTTTTTGACGGAGCAACCTCACCTCCGTAGAAATGCGATAGATATTGAGCCCCATAACATATTCCCAACAAAGGAAAACGTGATTTTATCTTTGACAAATCCGGGATAAGAGCATTTTCATCCCTAACCGAATACGGACTGCCACTTAGTATTACACCTTTTATACTATGGTCAAGTTTGGGAATTTTGTCGTAAGGAATAATCTCGCAATATACATTTAGCTCACGAATTCTTCTGGCAATTAATTGAGTGTATTGTGAACCGAAATCCAAAATCAATATTTTTTCAGTCATAATAAAATTTTTTGCAAATATGTTTTAAAATTAGTGTTTTTGAAAACTTTTTTATTCAAAACATTTTAACAATTAAAATTTGAATACAGAAAAGAATATTTTTTTTATAAATAAGAAAATAAATCTAGACTTTTTTCTCCTTCTAAGCCTTTCTCCCAAAAATACATTTTGAATAAATTATAGAAGGATTTAATTCACGGAATAACGCTTCAAATTAGAGTAGTGATATTATGATTTTTAACTTATTTAAAATTGCTAAAATTAAAATGAATAAATTAATAAAGGTACAATAGGATGATTAAAAGTTTTGTAGAATTAAATTTTGAAAAATACTGAAATTGAGAATAAAATTAACTTTAATTTATCTCTTATAGCAAAATCTAAATTAGATTTAAATCTTTAATAAGTATTAGAAAAATTTAATGCCAATTTCTATAAGAAAAGAATAACCTGAGTAGAAACAAAAATTAAAATAGAATTTTTAACATATTATCAAAAAATAAATCATTAAAAATATTTACTTTTGCTCAAATTTTGATTTTAAGGCATGATAAAATTAGAAGAAATAAAATTTGATTGCAAATATTTCAGAGCAGGAATTCCATGTAAACCCAACAAAGAACATAATGTTGATTGTAACAATTGCGATTTTTATTCCAAAATCGGGAAAAGAATATTAATAATTAAATTAGGAGCCATGGGTGATGTGATAAGAACAACTCCTTTGGCTGTTAAATACAAAAATCTTTATCCCGATTGTCATATCTCATGGATTACTTTATCCCCCGATGTTTTGCCAAAAGAAAATATTGACAGCATATATTCATGGAACGAAACCTCGATTTTTACACTGAGCAACAAGAAATTCGATATTGCCATAAATCTTGATAAAGAAGAAGAAGCCTGCATTTTACTGAAAAAAGTAAAAGCGAAAGAAAAATACGGCTTTATCTGGGAAAACAATCATATTGCAGCAGCAACACCTGCCGCAGAACATAAACTAATCACCGGATTTTTCGACCATATATCTCAAAAAAACACTAAACATTATCTTCAGGAAATTTTTGAAATCTGTCATCTTGAATTTAACGACGAACCATACCTTCTGAATTATAATAAAACTCTTGCTGAAGAATGGAAAAATAAATTTAAAGAAATTTCTAAAGGAAAAACAATTGTAGGATTAAATACCGGCTGCGGTAATCGCTGGTTAACAAGACTATGGCCCGAAGATAAATGGATTGAACTCATAAACTTACTACAGCACTCGGGGTATTTTCCAATTGTTCTGGGAGGACCTCAGGAGGATGAAAGAAATAAATTTCTCTCATCAAAAACTGTAGCTTATTATCCCGGAATATTCTCACTCGAAGAATTTTTTGCTATCACCGATGCTTGCGAAATTGTAGTTACACAGGTTTCGATGATGATGCACATTGCCGTTGCCCTCCAAAAGAAAATGATTTTGATGAACAACATTTTTAACAAACACGAATTTTATCTCTACGGCAAAGGTGTAATTATTGAACCCGAAACAGGTTGCGATTGCTTTTACGGAAATACTTGTAAACGCGAAAAGACTTGTATGCACGACATAAAAGCCGAAACCGTTTTCAACGAAATAAAAAAATTAACTTAAAATGCGAATTGCATATTTATCAACTTTTTATCCTTTCAGAGGAGGAATTGCACAATTTAATGCATTGCTATACAATCAATTTCTAAAACAGGGACATCAAACAAAGGCTTTTACATTTACTACCCAATATCCATCAATTTTATTTCCGGGTGAAACGCAATTTGTAAAAGAAAACGATTCTGCCGAAGTTATTGATTCTCAAAGAATTCTAAGTACAACAAATCCGCTCAGCTGGTATAAATCCGCAAAAATCATAAAAAAATACAATCCGGATTTGATGATAATGAAATTTTGGATGCCTTATTTTGCTCCCTCATTAGGATTTGTTGCAGGGAAACTAAAAAATCACACAAAAAGCATATCAATACTTGACAATGTGATTCCGCACGAAAAAAAGTTTTTTGACAAATCACTTACTAAATACTTCCTCAGTAAAAATCATGCTTTTATAGCCATGAGCGAGAAAGTTAAAAATGATTTATTGCAACTAGAACCCAAAGCTAAAGTACAGGTTTTGCCTCATCCCCTGTATAATCACTTTGGAGAAATTATTGATAAAACACAAGCCAGAGATATTCTTGGAATTGACAAAAATAAAAAGACAATTTTATTTTTTGGATTCATCCGAGATTACAAAGGACTTGACCTGCTAATTGAAGCCTTCGACAAACTAGATGACTCCTATCAGATGCTCATTGCCGGCGAAGTTTACGGCAACTTCGAAAAATACAACCAAATTATCTCTAAAAATAAAAACAAAAACAACATTCATAAATTTGTTCGCTACATAAGCGATGACGAGGTTAATAAATTTTTCTGTGCTGCTGATGTTTGTATTTTACCGTATAAAAGTGCTACTCAAAGTGGAATAACCGGAATATCTTATCACTTCGAGCTGCCAATGATAGCAACAGCAACAGGAGGACTGCCCGAAATAATTCATCACAATAAAACCGGTTTTATAATCGAAAAAATAAATTCCAATGCAATTGCCGATGCAATTCAAAAATATTTTAAAAATTGTGATAGTGAAAAACTTAAAGAAAATATAAGAACACTAAAAAAAGAACTCAGCTGGGAAGTTTTTGCAGAGAAAATCATTGAATTTGCAACTAATCTATAATCAGTTTACAAAAGGTTAACAAAGACAGGTTTGTGTAATAAATATTGTGGCTCGTATAATTTAGACATTGGAAGCAACTATTTTGATTTTTTTTTTGTTTAATTGTAAAAAATTATTAAATGAAAAAATTATTCTTTTTAGCAATTGCAAGTTTATTGTTTTTGAACCTTTCAGCTCAGGATGAGAACGAAACTTGGCATTGTATGACCGACCAGATTTACAATGAAATAATCAGAAATAATCCTGAAATTATAAAGCTCCGTCAGGAAATTGATGAATTTGTTAAAGATTATATCAAAAATAATCCTAAAGATGACCAGCTGTATGTGATACCTGTAGTTTTTCATGTAGTGCACATGTACGGAGACGAAAACATAAGTTATCAGCAAATTGTTGATGCTGTAGATTTTATGAATAGAGATTTTGCTTTACATCGTAGCGACACATCTCAGATACTGGCTGATTTCAAACCAATTGCTGCAGATACAAAAATTGAATTCAGACTTGCAAAAAAAGATCCATATGGAAATTGCACAATAGGAGTTACAAGAACTGTTAGTGAAACTACCAATGGCGGAGGCGAAGAAGCAAAATATGCTGCACCTGCGTGGCCGACGAATAAATATCTTAATGTTTGGGTTGTAAAATCTCTTGGCGGTGGAGCAGCTGGATGGTCATATTATCCGGGTACGGCTCCTCAAGGTGCGGACGGAATTATACTACTACACGATTATGTTGGACCTACAGGAACAGGTTCAACTTACAAAGCTAGTACTTTAACACATGAAGCCGGACACTATCTAAATCTACCTCATCCATGGGGAAGCACAAACGAACCGGGTTTGCAATCAAACTGCGAAATTGACGACGGAATAGAAGATACTCCAAACACAATAGGACACACTAGTTGTTCGGTATGGGCAATTACTTGCGGCTCATTGGACAATGTCCAAAATTTTATGGAATACAGTTACTGCGGCAAAATGTTTACCCAAGGGCAGGCAAATGTTATGAGAGCTATACTTAATACACCCATTTCGGGTAGAAATAATCTTTGGTCGGCTTCTAACAGAATTGCCACCGGAACTAATGATGGCTATACTCCTCAAATTTGTGCTCCTATTGCCGACTTTAAAGCTAATAAAAATATCGGCTGCACAGGTTTTCAGGTTCAATATAACGACCTCACTCACAACACCGATTATATCGAAAATTACAACTGGACACTTCCAGGCACAGAATTTACACATTATTCCGAAGCTAATCCGTTAGTTACTTATGTTCAAAAAGGGAAGTACAGTGCACAACTTTTTGTTGAAAATCCTACTGATTCTGATATAAAATATATTGATAATTACATTCAGGTTTACGATAAAAACGACGGTTATCTTTTGCCATACACCGAAAGTTTTGAAACACAAGATTTTCCTTTAATAACAAATAATCCCGGCAACGATTTTATAATCATTCCTTCTGGCAACAAAACTTGGGAACAAACATCATACAGTGTTTCCGGGAAAGCCATTAGGATTCAAAACAAATTCAATGACTACGGCACTAAAAACAGAATATTTTTACCTAATCTTATTATTGATAATGATACTACTCCTGTAACTGTAACATTTAAAGCTGCTTATGCAAGATATTCAACAACAAAAAGTGACAAATTAAAATTCTACGCCTCATCTAGTTGTGGAGATTCTTTAAGAATAGTTTGGTTAGTTTCGGGGAGTGCTTTGACTTCTACATACGTAGATGAAAACATAAATTACATTCCTAATCCGGAAGATTGGAAAACTCATAGTTTTAAAATTAATCCCATTGCTTTAAAAGGTCAAAACTTGAGATTAGTAATAGAATCTGAAAGCGGAAACGGGAACACAATTTACATTGATGATATTAGTTTTTATCAGGAATTCGCCTCAAATTCCGCTGAACAATCAATTGCTAATAATATAAACATTTATCCCAATCCGACAAAAAACGAACTTTTTGTTGAAGTTGAGCATTACGAAAATTACAAACTAAGCATACTAGATATTTCAGGGAAAGTGCTTAAAACTGCTGAATTTAACGGCATCAACTTTGATGCCTCACATCTGATAGATAATTTATCTTCAGGATTATATTTTATTAATTTAAGTTTTGAAGGTAATTCTTTTAACTATAAACTGTTTAAAGAATAATCACGAGAGTTTTCTTTTTGTTTTTTTCTGTATGAAAATCCTATGCCCGATTCAATATATTCTGCTTTAAAACCAAAAGCCTTTAAAGTTAAATTAAGAAACAAAAAATCTGTTAAATAATATCTTACACCAACGCGAGTATAGGCAAATTCATTGGATTTAATACGGTTATTATATAAATAAAATCCTGCATAAGTGAGCATTTCGAACCTCGAATAAACAAACTGATGTCCAAAACTCATTCCGTAACGAACAACATCTTTAAAATCAGGATAAAACAAAGTCAACACATCCCAATTTGTATCCCAATAATATTGAAAATTGCTGTTATAAAAAGCGTCAACAGAGCAGCCGAACTTGCCGGTAAATGAATAAGCATAATTGTATCCTATGGCAACAGTTGAACATAAAAATCCACCTCCCCTGCTTTCCGGTCTGATTGTGTATTCATCGGAATTTATGGCTGTAGCCATAACCCAAAATTCAGATTTTGATACATTTTCAGGCAGATATACTTTCTTAATTTTATTTCGTTCTGCCACATTGAATTGATACGATAAAGACAGATATACTTGATTTAATCCAAGATTAGGCATTCGAATAGAACCATTAGAAAAGTGTATCAATCCAGGAGCAAGGGCAATTATATCATTTCCGATATGTTGTTTAAAACAGATGCCAAGATTAAAATAATAATTCAAATTTGTACCTATGGCAATATTTTGAGAATTTTCAATTTTATCATATTTTTTTGTAAGAAAAGCTAACCCACTGTAAACTTTTATTCCAAATATTTTATTGATATCATATTCAGTGAGCAGATATGCTGCATAGACATTCCCTAAATCTTCAGGATTACCGAGACTTTGAAAACTTAAACCTATTCCGGTTTTTGGGAAATTATATTTTTTTGTAAAAATGTTTTCCGAAAAGTTTTGCCTAAAAAAGTTGAGTTCAAAGCCCAAAGAATGCCCTTTTGCCAGAGACTCCATTCCTATCCGATGCGGGGCAACTCTGCCGGCAAATGGTTTTAAATCAATAAACAATTTCTCCTGAGCAAAAGACAATACAGAGAATAACACAAAAATATTGACAAATATTAATCTCATATCAAAACTTAATTCTCACTTCAGATTTTTTCTTCAGTCCCAGCAACAAAGAGGCTTTACCTTCACGAACTGCAATCTCTAGTAGCCCCATAGAATTAAATAAACATAAAGCACTTCCCCTCTCTTCGTTGCGATACGAAGTTGAAATTACATTAATTTTATGTTTAATAGAGCTAAAACTAATTTCAAATTTTTTATCCCCTACATAATTTGCAAAATCTTCATAACTTATATTTGTAATAGCATTTCCGTAAGAATCATTAAAAATAACATATCCATTCATGAAGTCTTTACCGATTTCGGGTTTTAATTCGCCAGAACGAGGAACGTCGTCAATTTGTTCACCAAATTCTTTTATATCTCCGCCCTTTAAAATAAAAGCCGTCAATATTGAAAAAATACTCAGTTCCGGAAATGTATATCCCTCGAGACCATAACCAACATTAATTTCGACAGCTAATTCAGGTTTTGAGTCAAAAATAATTCCCTGGCAAAAGTTTTTACGCGAAATAAAATACTGTGACAAATATTTTGAAACAAGAATTTTACCATCAGCATCAGGTTCGCTGTCAACACCAATTATATGAATTGTTCCGGACGGAAAATTTTTTATAACACGTTTCAATATAAACGCTGCCTGAAAAACATTATAATGTTCAATATTATGGCTCACATCCACAAAATTAGCCTCCCCAGCCTGCAAAATAACGGCAGCTTTTACAGCTCCCGCGTAATAGTCGCTATCCTGCCAATCTGTTGTGAATGTTACAATCTTTTTCAATTGTTAAAAAGTTTTTAATTTATTTTGTCAAAATTAAAATTTAAAATTAAATTTTTCACTTTATTTTGTGATACAAAAAATGATATTTTTAAATGATTGAAAAAAGTATCTTAATCGAAGTTGATGACCTGAATAAATTTTACGGCATACGAGATTCTAATTTTGTTTTACTTCAAAAACATTTTTCGAAAATAAAAATTGTTGCCCGTGGGGATATTATAAAAATAGCAGGTGAAGAAACCGAAATTGAAATTTTTGAAAATAAACTTTCTGAAATAATTCAATTTTATAATAAATATAACAAGCTTGATGCAAAAGACATCCATATTATTCTTTGTCAGGATAAAGAAATTGTAACCGAAAATATACCCGAAGATAAAGACATTCTGCTATATTCGGTTTCCGGAAAACCTATAAAAGCAAGAACAAAACATCAAAAAATTCTAACTGAAGAGTTCTACAAAAATGACCTGATATTCGCCATCGGACCTGCCGGAACAGGAAAAACTTATACATCTATAGCATTGGCAGTAAAAGCTTTAAAAGAAATGCGAGTCAGACGAATAATACTTAGTCGGCCTGCTGTAGAAGCCGGCGAAAATCTTGGATTTCTGCCCGGAGATGTACGCGAAAAACTCGACCCATACCTCCAACCATTGTACGATGCCTTACTTGATATGATACCATACAAAAAACTCGAAAAATACATCGAAGAAAAAGTTATTCAAATTGCCCCGCTTGCCTTTATGAGAGGACGTACTTTGAGCGACGCTTTTGCCATTCTTGATGAAGCTCAAAATGCTACTTATACCCAGCTCAAAATGTTTATTACCAGAATGGGCGAAAATTCAAAATTTATTATTACAGGCGACCTCACTCAAATTGACCTTCCAAACAAAAAAGACTCAGGATTATTAAGTTCTAAAGAAATTTTAAAAGATATACCGGAAATTTCATTCGTTGATTTCGACAAATCTGATATTATCAGGCACAAGGTTGTCAGTAAAATTGTGGAAGCATACGAAAAATCAGAAAAAGAAAACAATAAACAATAAATATATGAATGCACTCGTTAAAACCAATTTTAAATTTCCTAATCTTAAATCTGTTTATAACGGTAAAGTACGAGACGTTTACAATATTGGCGACGAAATGCTGGTAATGATTGTTACCGACAGAATTTCGGCCTTTGATGTTGTGTTACCAAAAGGTATTCCTTACAAAGGACAGGTATTAAATCAGATTGCCTCTAAATTTCTTGATGCTACCGCTGATATTGTTCCAAACTGGAAGATTTCTTCCCCCGACCCTATGGTAACAGTAGGTCATAAATGCGAACCATTTTCGGTTGAAATGATTGTAAGAGCATATCTTACTGGAAGTTCGTGGAGAGAATACCAAAAAGGAGCAAGAGAAATTTGTGGTGTAAAAATTCCCGAAGGAATGCGTGAACATCAAGCTTTTGAAAAGCCAATTCTAACACCAACCACGAAAGCAGAAATGGGCTTACATGATGAAAATATTTCACGTGAAGAAATTATCAGCCGTGGTCTTGTTAGTGAGGAGGATTACGTTAAATTGGAAGAATATTCCCTCAAGCTCTTCGAAAGAGGTCAGGAAATTGCTCGCAAAATGGGACTTATTCTTGTGGACACAAAATACGAATTCGGTAAAAAAGACGGCAAAATATATCTGATTGACGAAATTCACACTCCCGATTCATCACGTTATTTTTACCTAGATACTTATCAGGAAAGATTTGATAAAGGAGAACCTCAACGACAACTTTCAAAAGAGTTTGTACGCGAATGGTTAATGTCAAACGGATTTAAAGGACAACCCGGAGAAAAAATTCCTGAAATGACGGATGAAATAGTATATTCAATCTCCGAAAGATACATTGAATTGTACGAGAAAGTCACCGGAGAAAAATTCTTAAGAACTGATATCACAAATCTAGAAGAAAGAATTTTTAATAACGTTATTAAGTTCTTAAACCACTAAAATAGAATTTACACTCAAATATTAATCGAATACATTATATTTAGAAACTAGAAAAAAAAGAAAGAAAAGCAAATATTTAGAATCAAATTCTTATTTTCCTAAACAAACAACTTTAATAACTGTAATAAATTTATTTGAAACCAAATTTATAACCCGAAATTATAAGATTGATTCAATCCTTATCGCAACGACAGCATAGTAAAATATTCTAAAAATTACTGCAACAAAAAAGGCGGTTGATTTAACCGCCTGATATAATATTCAATAATTATTAAACTAAAAATCGAGAACAGTAACCCATCCAAATGGATCTTCAATTTCTCCAAATTGAATACCTACCAAAGTTTCGTAAAGTTTTGTAGAAACCGGTCCGGCTTTGCCGTCTTTGCAATATGTAAACACTTTACCTGTATCTAGGTCTTTTATTTCGCCAATAGGAGCAATAATAGCAGCAGTACCGCAAGCACCAACTTCTTCGAAAGTTGCCAATTCATCAAATTCCACAGGCCTACGTTCAACTTTCATGCCCAACAATTTAGCTAGTTCTTCGAGGCTTTTGTTAGTTATTGACCCAAGAATAGATGTTGATTTTGGGGTAATATAGGTATTGTTTTTTATTGCAAAGAAGTTTGCAGCTCCGATTTCGTCAATATATTTCTTTTCTTTAGCATCAAGATACATAGGTGAACTGTATCCTTCTTTGTGGGCTTTCATAACTCCTTTAAGACTTGCAGCATAATTTCCACCAACTTTATAAGTACCTGTTCCCAAAGGAGCAGCTCTATCAGAATCACGGACAACTGCTATTTTCACAGGATTGAAACCTTCTTTGAAATATGGACCAACCGGAGTAACAAAAATTAAGAAAGTATATTCATCGGCAGGTTGAACACCAACTTTTGGACCAGAACCAAAAAGCAATGGTCTTATATAGAGTGATGCTCCTGTTCCATAAGGCGGAACAAATTCCTGATTAAGCTCCACAACTTTTTTAACCATTTTGAAAAAGAGCTCGTCGTCAATTTCAGCCATAAAAATACCTTGAGCAGAATGACGTAGTCTGGCTGCGTTTTCTTGCCATCTAAAAAGGCGAATTTTTCCGTCTTTGCCACGATATGCCTTCATCCCCTCAAATGCTTCCTGACCATAATGCAAAGCTGTAGCAGCAATGTGGATGTTTATATACTCGGAATCTGAGACTTCAACTTCACCCCATTTTCCGTCTTTCCAAACGCAACGAACATTATAGTTGGTTTTTACGTAACCAAATGGTAATTGAGACCAATTTAAATCTATCATAATACTAAAGTTTTATTCGTTGCTCAAAAGTATAAATCTATTTTAAATTTTCGATATAAAAAACTATGTTTTACAAAAGAAAATTTAAAAAATTCTTACCACTGCATTAAATTAAGTATTTTTGGTTTAAATTCTGTATTGTCCATACTACCGCCAAAATACTCTGCTCCCTTACCAATTGTATAAACCGGAACTTTATTAGCAAGGTGATTCCAAGTTGAGAAATTCAATCCTATATTACGAATTATCACTTTTGAAATTGCTACCGCAACAGGATTATATTCATCATATTTTATTCGTAACTCTTCTTCTGATAGATTTGTTCTGGTAAAAAAGTAATAATCAAAAGCAGATTTTAACTCAATCATATCATTTTTTGAAAAATACGGCAAGGGGCTATAAAAGTTTTCATCAGCTAATTTTAAAACTTCCTGAATTGAATAATCTTTGTTTTTTTCTTTATAATTATCTAAAACACCTGAGAAATATTTCAAAGAATGTTTATAATTAAGTAAGAGAGATAAATTAGTCTGATATTCTTTTTCATAATTTCCAATGGATATACCGCCGGTATCATGGTCGGCAGTTACGATTATTAAAGTTTGTTCAGGATATTTATGATAAAATTCGAGAGCCTTTTTTACGGCAAGGTCAAAATCAATCACTTCGAGAGCAAGAGTTGCAGGATCGTTTTCATGAGCAGCCCAGTCAATTTTACCTCCTTCTACCATAATAAAAAATCCTTTTTGATTAAACAGAAAATCTATTGCTTTTTCAACAATTTCAGCAAGTGAAAATCCACCGAGTTCTTTTCGATCAATAGCATAAGGCATATCGGCTTCGTCGAGTAATACAGGATTTGTAAAATATAATCCTTTTTTATCTTTCACCAAATCTTTCCAATTATCAATGCTGTTAGTAATAACATAAGCATTTTCTTGAGTAATTTCATACAAACTTCTTTTGTCGTTACTCTTATCATTAGGTTTTAAAAAGCCACCTCCACCAAAGAAATCAAAACCGCTTTCACAAAGTTGAAGGCCTATATTGTAATAGTCTCTTCTATTATTATTATTTGCATAAAAAACTGCAGGAGTTGCATGATTTATACCAACAGTAGTTATAATACCAACTTTAAAACCATTTTGTTTTGCAATTTTGGCTATCGACAATGGAGGATTTGTCTTATCGGGATAAAAAGAAATTGTTCCAAAATTTGCTTTTTCTCCGCAAGCAATTGCCGATCCTGCAGCACCTGAATCGGTTATTAAATTGTCGGCACAATCGGTAGTGCATTCTCCATGCACAGGAAAACTGCTTAAATTCAGTCTTTTAAAACCTGTTTTCCCATCCTGAACTGATAGAAAAGCTTCTCCAATGCTGACATTTCCGAATCCCATGCCATCACCAATAAATAAAAAAATATACTTAGGTTTGTTTTCAGTAGTTTTGGAATTGCAAGATAAAAAAACCAAAACAACAGATAATAAAAGAATTAACCCAAGAATCCTACTGAACTTAATAATCAAAAATTTGCTTTTCATAAGATTTTTATTTAGTTTAAATATTTTCATTATGAACAAATAAGTTATAATTTTGCCAAAAATAAATTAAAAACTTTAATTAAAAGTTAATTATGTCTGACTTAAAAAAATTTAATATTTACAATTCACTAAACAGAAAAAAAGAAGAATTTGTTCCGATTAAATATCCTTTTGTGGGGATGTATGTTTGTGGTCCGACAGTTTATGGGGATCCTCATTTAGGACATGCTCGTCCTGCTATAACTTTCGATTTGTTGTTCAGATATCTTAAGCATCTTGGGTATAAAGTAAGATATGTTCGTAATATTACTGATGTTGGTCATTTAGAAAACGATGCCGACGAAGGCGAAGATAAAATAGGAAAAAAGGCAAAACTCGAACAACTCGAACCCATGGAAATTGTTGACTACTACACTGACCGCTATCACAAAGCCATGGAACAATTAAACGTACTTCGTCCGAGTATTGAACCAAGAGCTTCGGGTCATATTATTGAGCAAATCGAAATGACAAAGAAAATACTCGAAGCAGGATACGCTTATATTAGTAATGGTTCTGTGTATTTTGATGTCTTAAAATACAATGAAAAATACAATTACGGTAAACTTTCAGGCAGGGTACTCGAAGAGCTTTTTTCCAATACTAGAGAACTTGATGGACAGCATGAAAAAAAGAACAGTTTTGATTTTGCTCTCTGGAAAAAAGCAAGTCCCGAACATATCATGCGTTGGCCATCACCTTGGAGCGAAGGATTTCCGGGATGGCATCTCGAATGCTCGGTAATGGGACATAAATACCTGGGCGAACAATTTGATATTCATGGAGGTGGAATGGATTTATTATTTCCTCATCATGAATGCGAAATTGCACAAAATACTGTTGCTATTGGCGAAAACTCCATCAAATACTGGATTCACAACAATATGATTACTATCAACGGTCAGAAAATGGGAAAATCTCTCGGCAATTTTATTACACTCGAAGAAATTTTCACAGGTAATCATAAATTGTTAGAACAAGCTTATTCTCCAATGACTATAAGATTTTTTATTTTACAAGCCCATTACAGGAGTACTCTTGATTTCAGTAACGAAGCTCTTAAAGCCGCTGAAAAAGGTCTTGCAAGACTGCTTAAAGGTTCAGAGATTCTTGAAAAATTAAAAACATCAGATTCGTCTGATTTTAATGCTGTTGAATTCAAAAATAAATGCTACGAAGCAATGAATGATGACTTAAATTCACCTATAGTTATTGCAAATTTATTCGAAGCATTAAAAACCATTAACAGCATCGACAACAACACTTTAAAAATTGATTCAAACAATCTCCAAATATTAAAAGAAACATACAATACCTTCCTGTTTGATATTCTTGGCATTAAACCGGAGAAAAAATCCAATACAGAAAGCGAAGTTCTTAAGCCGATTGTTGATTTAGTTTTAAATCTGAGACTTAAAGCAAAAAAGGAAAAGGATTTTGGTACATCAGATTATATAAGAGATGAATTAACAAAACTAGGATTCAAAATTAAAGACACAAAAGAAGGTTTTGAATGGGAATTATAAAATATATTTTGCAATAATGAATAAGATAATAATTAAAAAAGCAGAACCGGAAGATTTTCCCGAGATTTTGAAAATGATTAAGGATTTAGCCGAATTTGAAAAAGCCCCTGATAAAGTTATAAACACGGTTGAGAAAATGAATAAAGAAAAAAACTTATTCGGATGTTTTCTAGCAGTTAACGAAAACAATAAAATAATGGGAATGGCTTTATATTTTTTTGCATATTTTACTTGGGTCGGAAAATCTTTATATCTTGATGACCTCTACGTAAAGCCCGAATACAGATGTAAAGGTATTGGGACAAAACTGCTCGAAGAAATTTTCGCACTGGCAAAAAAAGAAAATTGCGGCAGATTACGCTGGCAGGTTCTAAATTGGAACAGTGCTGCCATTAAACTTTACGAAAAATTGGGAGCAAAGATTGATAACGAATGGAGTAATTGCGATTTTGATTATCAACAAATACAAAAGTTTTAAAAATAATAAAAAACTCCTGAAATTCAGGAGTTTTTTTTTTAATGTTTTGCAAGATAATCTGCAACACCGTCATGACTTGCTTTCATAGTTTCCTGCCCTTTGTGCCAATTTGCAGGACAAACTTCTCCTATTTCTTCGAAAGTTTGCCAAGCGTCAATAATTCTTAAAACCTCATCAACATTTCTTCCAATTGGCATATCATTTACAGTTTGATGACGAACAATGCCGTTTTTATCAATAAGGAAAAGACCACGATAAGCAACAAGTTCTCCTTCGGCAACCATTTCACCATCTTCATTAAAATCCCAATAACCTGCTAAAACATCATAATTTGTTGAGATAGTTTTATTTGTATCTGCCACAACAGGATATTTCACACCTTTAATACCGCCAAGTTCTTTTGGAAGTTGTAACCATCCCCAATGAGATTGTTCTGTGTCTGTACTTACAGCAATAACCTGCACATTACGTTTTTCAAATTCTTCGATCTTTTCCTGAAAAGCATGCAACTCAGTAGGACATACAAATGTAAAATCCTTTGGATAAAAGAATAAAACTACATACTTTTTACCAATAAAATCAGATAAAGAAAATTCAGAAACAATTTTTTCACCATCTACTACTGCCTGAGCTGTGAATAAAGGAGCTTTTTTACCAACTAATACTGACATATTTTTTTAATTTTTAATTCAACTTGATAAATAACAGTATTAAGAAAAAAATGTTCAAGTTAATTGATATTTTTTTGTCGGATAAGTTTTTCACTAATATCAGATACAAAAAAAGTCATTATTCCTGCGATAATCATCATGGCTCCACCAAAAATGAGCGTATAAATAGCATGTTGATTAAACAGATGCTTGGTCATAGCACCTAAAATTGTTGCAGCAAGAATTTGAGGAAGAACGATGAAAAAGTTAAAAATCCCCATGTAGATACCCATTTTATGTTCTGGCAGAGAACCGGTTAGAATAGCGTAAGGCATTGAAAGAATACTTGCCCAGGCTAATCCTACTCCTAACATCGGGAGAATAAGCAATTGCGGATCTTTGAATAAAAACAATGATGCTAGACTAATACCCCCGATTATTAAGCATATCGTATGAGTAATTTTACGAGAAGTATATTTTGCCAAAATAGGCAACAAAAATGCAAAAACAGCTGCAGCCCCATTATACACTGCAAATAATACACCGACCCAGTTTGCACCTTTATTAAAAAGTTCGGATGTTGGATCTTTAGTCCCATAGATATGGTCAGTAACTGCAGCAGTAGTATAAATCCACATGGCAAACAAAGCGAGCCATGTGAAAAATTGTACTACCGCCAATTGTTTCATTGTTTTTGGCATCTTCAACAAATCAGAAAAGATTTCTACAAGCCCGCTTGTGGAATTTTTATTTTTCCTCAAATACCAACTAATCAACATTAAAATAGAGAATAAAACTAAAATTCCTGCCAAGATGTAAATTTCTTTCTCCAATTTTAAGGAATAAACTAATGCAGCAATTACAATTCCAAAAGTACTAAAAATCACTGCAGTATTTAAAAATCTTTTAGCATCAACTATTTCGTCGGTATAATTCTGAAGTTTACGTTTTTCTGCAGCAGCAGTTTCAAACTGTTCAACTTCTTCGGGAGAATATTCTTTTGTAGAAATTACAGTCCAAAGAACAGTTAAAAAGAATACTGCAGCTCCAATATAAAAAGCATATTTTACCGAAGGCGGGATCTGACCTTCGGGGGCAGTATTTTCAATACCGAGAATATTTGTAAGAAGATAAGGTAGAGCCGAAGCTACAACAGCTCCCGTACCAATAAAGAAACTTTGCATGGCAAAGCCGGCTGTACGCTGTTCGTCGGGTAATAAATCACCCACAAAAGCACGGAAAGGCTCCATAGAAATATTAATTGAAGCATCCATTATCCAGAGCATTCCGGCAGCAACCCACAAAGCCGGTGCATTGGGCATAAATATCAAAGCTATTGAAGCCATAATTGCTCCAACAAGAAAATACGGGCGTCTGCGTCCTAATCTTGTCCAGGTTTTATCACTAAAATGGCCAATGATGGGTTGTATTATTAGTCCAGTAATCGGAGCTGCAATCCATAAAACCGGTATTGCATCCATTTCGGCTCCAAGAGTTTGAAATATACGACTTACATTAGCATTTTGTAAACCAAAACCAAATTGTATCCCCAGAAATCCGAAACTCATGTTCCAGATTTGCCAAAAACTTAACCGTGGCTTTTTCATAAATTTTAATTCTTAATAATTTTTCCGCTTAAATTTGTCTTTCCACTTCGTAAAACATAAAAATAAGTTCCGGACTTCAGATAATTGAGATTAAGGCTGATTTTATTTTTGCCATTTGTTAATGATTTAGTTTCAGAATGAACTAACTGACCATTGATATTATATATTAATATTTGCATGTTTGAAGACTCAACAGCATGTAATTCTATGTTTAGCTCATCGCTAAACGGTACAGGATACAAGCTTGTGTTATAAACATCAGCTGTAATTCCGGGGACAAAAGGTTGAGGACTGCTAACCGACAGGTCGGGTTTCGGCAATCTCATATCTGTGTAGATATGATAATCTCCGGGAGCATAAGTAAAAGTAAAGTTTTGACCTTCTGTTTGATGTGGTTCAATATAAATACTATCTCCGGTAAAGTAATCATACCACCAACCACTATGAGAAAACTCCGGCCATACATTCTGGGAAGCAACATTAAAATTACCTAAAACAACAACTTGCATTTCACCGTTTACATAACCGTCGTCCCAGAGTCGAATTCGCTTGTCGTAAGAAGCAGTGTGCATTTCGTAATTGGATGTTCTGAAAATTTTGTAGTTTTTCTTGAGATTAATGAGAGCAGCATAAACTTTATATAAATACTGACGATTAGGATCGCTCATATAATCCCACCTTGGAGGCTTTTTATCTGTTCGGGTTGCTCCGGGTTCATCTAATGCCGGCCAATTTATAGAATAATCATATCCTCTTTCACCGAATTGCCAAAACATTTTTGGTCCCGGAACAGTAAAGAAAAACGATGCTAACTGTCCCATTCTTTGCAAAGCAGTAACTTTATCTCTGATGTTATAAAGAGTATCCCCATCCTGGATGTGCATATTTCCATATGTAATTGCCTTATACATAAGCCTTTCCTCATCATGACTTTCCATGTATCCCACTAAATTATGCAAACCAAGATTATTCCCCTGATAATGTTGGTAGGATACACCCCATTTAAAGTCTGAATTTTCTAAATACCCCATGCCGGCTTGAGCATATTGTTCGTTGGCTGTTTGTCCACACCACAACATAAATCCATGATCAGACAAAGCTTTTTCTTCCCAAAACGAAGCTAAATGTTCGAGAATTATATATTTACCCGGATGCTTCGACCAAAAACGATTTGCCATACCTTTAAGGTAATCAATTCTCCACTGATTGTAATTACCCCAAGCTCCTACATCTGCCCAGATAATGTCTCCTTCGTCATTATAAGATACAGTAACATCATTTGTAAAGCCTTTTGATAAATCCAACCTGTATCCATCGATTTTATATTCAGTTACCCAATACGACAACACAGAATCAACAAAAGCCTGAGTATATGGACTTGTATGGTCAAAATCGCAATGATAGCCGTAAGGATGCGGTATGAGTTCATTGAACCAGGGATTTTGCCATGTAGGTCTGAATTTTTCTTTGTTATAATATAACCTCGCCATTGGATTTTGCCCTGAAGCATGATTCAAAACAATATCAAGAATAACGGCAATTCCATTTTGATGACAAACATCAATAAATTGTTTTAACATTTTAGATGTTCCATAACATTTATCAGGAGCAAAGAAAAAAGCCGGCATATATCCCCAGGAATCATTCCCATCATATTCATTTATTGGCATAAGTTCAATTGCATTTATTCCTAAATTTGCCAAATAAGATATGGAATCCATTATTGTTTTATAACTCGACCAAATATGCCAATCACGAACCAAAAGTTCATAAATAACTAAATCTCTGCGATCTGGTACCTGAAAATCTGTTATCTGCCATTCGTATTCATATCTAGCGGTTGTGCTGAAAACTCCAACCATTTCGCTGGTTTTTCCTGTTGGATATGAAATTAAATTCGGATAAATAACCGGGTGTATTTGTTGATCGTTGAACGGATCTAAAAGTTTTTGAGCATAAGGATCTGCAATATTTATGTCAAAATCAACAAGATATTGATATCTGTATTCGGTAGATGGGTCAAGGTTTTCGAGTTTATACCACCAACGTTGTCCATCAGGAGTTCTTTTAAACTCAAATTCCGGTAAAATTTGCCAATCATTAAAATCTCCTATCAGGTAAACTCTTTGCTTCCATGGAGCATGCAAACAAAATACAACGGTATTGTCATCAATAACATTTATTCCGTCTTTAATTCCTTGAGGCAGAGCTTCGACAACGATATTTGGCTGAACGAGATAAAATATACTGTCGGCAGTAGTAATTCCACCGGCCTGATGGATAAATTTTATCCAGTGTTTTCCGTATCCTCCGGCAGTGATTGTATAATTAAAATCATCCGTAAAAGATTGACTTATTAAATTTCCGTCATGAAAAATATTTATCATTCCCTGATTTCTTGCTCTGATTCTAATAGGAATTTGATCGCCCTGACTGGGAGTTAGCGGGAAGTTTACCGGAGCAACAAAACGAGCTTGCTGATTCGATTTCCAAACAGGAACATAAAAATCAGACCCATCTGAATTTTTTCCAACAATTGTGCCTCCGGTATTGCGAAAAACATAACATAAATACCTTACATCCTGAGATTGGTGTATATTATAAAAGTTCTTGGGATAAATTTTAAATTTATGTTTATTATTTCCAAGATATTCCATTTCTAGAATGCTATCACCCTTTGGCCATGAAAATTTTTTATTTTTCCAATCGTGGTTATTCCAGCTTATACTTGTTAATAACCCTGTATGAGCATAAACAGGCTGAATACCCGCCAAAGCACCATTTCCAAGCGTGGCATCATAGTAAATTGTTACGGTATCGTAAATTGTTGGAAATTCCGGTTCCCAAGTAAACACTTGAGTAAAGGTAAATTTTGTAAATATTAAAAATAAAAATAAAAACAATAATTTCTTCATCTTACCAAGTTTATTTAATAATTAAAACTCTTTCGGAATGTGCTACATAATTATTCATACTTAAATGAACTAAATACAGTCCCTGATTAAAATCTTCGGTTGAGATTTGATATTCATATATACCCGGATTTTGCTTGCCGGGATTAATTTGTTTTACAATTTTTCCGTTAAGATCGTAAATCGAAATTACAACATTATTTTCGTCAACAACATTTTTATATTTAATTGTAAAATTTCCGGATGCAGGATTAGGATAAATTTTAGTATTATCGCTCAAAATCATAATATCTTCTATTGAAGCATCTCTGACTTCTACTGTGATGGCAGGAAAAGTAGGACCTTCCGGATCTGTACTTTGAATTATAACTGGATTGGTAAGAATGTTGACCATAAATAAGTCGTTGCAACCAAAATCTCTTCCGGAAGAAGTTCCATCGGCATTACGAAAAACCATCCCCATGGTATATGGTTTACCACCTTGATTAACATTCCACTTCATTGAAGGAACCGGGGATGTTGCAGTTTGCTCAGTACTTACCTGATTGCTTGAAAAGTAATCCTCAATTATAAACTCAATTGAATAAACACCATTGCCAAGAGTTTGCATAAGACCGACTCCATCATCTTGGGCAATTTCTCCCCAATTACCCACAACATGTTGCCAAACCTGAGATTGATAGGGAGTAATCTGTGAAAAGCAAAATTCTTCATTTTGTGTTGCATTGGAACAATTTCGAGTTCCTCCAATTACAGCACAAGTACATAATCCAAGATGAGCATAAACTTTAGGCCAGGTTGCAGGAATTCCACCTCCGCCTCCTAAACTACAAGATGGAGCTTCCATCAATTTTGTATCCAATACTATTTTGCAATATGTTCTTCCTGTCCATGGAGTTCCGGGAACTTGTGATACTGCAAAAATGCTAAAAGCTACTAACAACAGACTTAAAAAAATCTTTTTCATAATTATTAATTTTTAATTATTCGACTTGATTTAATTTCTTTATTGTTTCTTAATTCCAGATTATATATTCCGGATTTAACATCTTTAAAGTCAATAGTCAGGTCATTCAGATTTTTAATATTTTTCTCCAAAATAATTCTTCCGGTAATATCATAAATTCGCAAAAGATCAAATTTATTGTCTAAATCTTTTATAAACAACACCGATGATACAGGATTAGGATAAATACTTATTGTAGAATTCAATAATTCATCAACGCCAACTACCATTATAGTTTTTATCACTGAAACTTCGGAACAAGCATTTGACACAGTGAGCTTTGCTGAATATTGTCCGAACTGAGGATATGTATATGCAACATCCCCTGCAACATTACTATCAACAACTCCATTATTATCAAAATCCCATTTATAAACCTCGGCATATTGCGACAAATCAACAAATGATACTGTGGTTTCGGTAATAACACTATAACCAAAATCAGCAACAGGATATTCCACTAATTCAATATTTACTACATCAAATCCTGTACATCCGTTGCTGTCAGTTACAGTTACTGAATATAAGCCGGATTGATTTACATTTATGATCTGTTGAGTACTTCCATTATTCCATAGGTAATTTTCAAAGTTTCCGGCATCAAGCACTATGTCTGTTCCGACACATTCTGTTCTGTCGTTACCAATTTCAACATAAGGCAACGGAAATAAACTTATATTTACTTCTGCATAGCCGGTACATCCGTAAACATCAGTAGCACTAATCCAATATAATCCGGAAGAAGAAACACTAATAACAGAACTATGAGAGCCTGTACTCCAGATAATATTTGTAATCGGGCTGGATTGCATTGTAGCAACTACAGCTGAATAACTTGTTAAAGGAGGATTTATACTCAAATCAATATAAAAATCTTCATCAGTAACCGGATGTTTAGCAACCATAGAACCATCAGCATTTCTAAATACACAATTTATTCCTAACAGTACAGCGGTTGAATTATATCCAAAATATGACAGAGGGTTGAAAGTAATTTTCCATAGATTATCAGAAACTTTAGTCATTAAACCAATACCATCATCCTGCCCCCAATTACCTACTACATAATCCCATGCACTACCACCTTGTAAAGTAACACCTGCATGCATATAAACCTTATTTAACTCAGAAAAGCCCGAAAATTCAGCAGAATTGAAGTAAACAGTTACAGTATCACCAAAAGGAGCTACAATTAACCCGGGGTTAAGAAGTATTGAACTTCCTCCGCAAATTGTTTGATCTTCTCCTAAATCTATGTTAAATGTACAACCTTCAGAGTCATCGGTTTCAGCATCGCCGGCAACAAATTCAGAGTAAAAGTTGTTATTTATCGTAAAAATTTTATAATAATAATGAGTATTATTCGAAAGATTTGTATGAATAAATGAATTTGCAGAACCTTTGTAAATTACTACTGCATCTCCTATATTTGTACCAACACCGTAAGTCTGACCTTGAACAGGAGATTCTGTAATTTCAGAACCGGCTTTTGCAATAATCATTACATTTGGGAAGAACAAATCCACTTGCCATGTTAGACTAATTCTGGTACCATCGAGCATACTAGCATTAAAATTCTGAACTGTTGGCAGCGGGCTTACCTGAATTGTGTTTTGAGCAGCTAATACATTTGAATCTGTCCAGTTAGCTGTATTTGCATAAAACCATTGCCCGAATTGAGTATTTCTTACTCTACCTGCATAATAATACGTTCCAACAACCTGCGGAACGGATATTTGAGCATGTACTTTTTTGTTTTGCCCTTCCCCATCTTCGTACCATTCGGCGGTTGTCCATGTCCATGTTTCAGGGCCTTCTGCTGCAGGACCATAACCAATCTGGGCAAGGTTCCATTCCGGTTGACCAATCTCCATATTAATCCAATAATGTATATTGTCGCCCAAATGTTGAACAAAGTGTTCATTTGTTAATAAATTTGTCCAGATAGTTATGCTTTCATCTATAGCAATAATCGTTATGTTATTACTTGTAAGAGAAATTCCGGAATTTATCTCCACGCCATCAATTGTAATACTAAAGTTATTGATATTTTCATCAAAATTAGTTCCATCGAATGATAAAGTAATAATGGCAGAAGTAGGTGTAACATAATTTATTTGGGCTATTGATAAACCGATGGGTGCATTATTAAGTGTAAAATTCGAAATTTCAAGGTTGTTATCTGCAAAGAAATCATCAATTAAAGTGAGGGTAATAACTGCTCCATTAAGATTTTCTTCTGTAAGTTGTTCCCCCGGTGTAGCTATAAGAATAGGATTTAATGTATAGGTAAATTTAGCTATATAATTATTCCCATTATTATTTCTGTAGTGAATAACAGAATTCCCGTTCATTGCTTCGAAATACACCTCTATAAAATAGGTGCCTTCTTCAACATTTTCGAGAAGATTCAAATTTATATCATTTGGAGTAACATTCCACCAGAGTTGATCTGTATTTCCGTAAGGAGATGTCCATTCCGAAAAGAATGGTAATTCTACTTGAGTGAAATTACCGGGGGTTTCTCCGTCTTTGTAAATTCTATAATTCATCTTTGCCCATAGAATATCTCCTTCGGAGTCTTTCCATGTAAATACCTGACCTGATTTCAAATACAATGACATAGAACCATTGAAAATACCAAAATCATGTCCATCATAATTAATCTCGTCGTACCAGGTATCATTTTGCCCACCTTCCCACATGGAAACTTTTGCAAGATAAATACCATCATGAACAACATCGGCAAATATTGTCATATTATTGGATTGCATAGGATTACCTCCACTTAGTTCTGCTCCGAGAATTGTAACTGAGAAATTCTCAATATTTGTAGGAATCGGGTTTCCTGGATAGCTCAATATAATATTTGCTTGTGTTGAACTTACATAATTCACAGATTGTATTGTCAAATTTTGAGGTGCATTATTCAAAATAAAATTCGATAACTCAAGTTCGTTATCAGCAAAAGTTTCATATGTTAGAGTAAGGTTGATTTGCATTCCGTTGAGGCTTCCTGAGTTAAGAGTTGCGGCAGGACTAGCCGTAAGAGTGGATTGCAATTGGTAAGTAAATGTTGCTATAAAAGGACTTCCATTATTATTTCTATATAAAACTTCTGAGCTTCCATTTTCAGCTTCAAAAGTTATTTCAATAAAATAAACTCCACTTTCTGTCAGATTTTGTAATAAATTTAAGTCTGTTTCATCTGGAGTATCATTCCACCAAAGTTGATAGATAGTATCGTTTGATGAATACTCGCTATGCCAAGGTAAATTCTGAACCACAAAGTCCGGAACCGACGCACCTTGCTTATAAATTCTGTATAACATTCTAGCTGTAGTAATATCACCCCCAGGAACTTTCCATACAAAAGCCTGTCCGGATTTCAAATATAAACTGCTGTTTTGATTTAAAACTCCAAAATTGTATTCGTTAAAATCAAAATCATTATACCAAACATCAGAAGCTCCTCCCTCCCACATTGCAATTTTTGCAAGATAAAAATCTTCTTTAGGATTATGAGCAAGTATTGTCATTTGATTACTTGTGAGAGGACTCGTTGAATTTGTAAATTCTTCTGCTAAAATGGTTATAGAAAAGTTATTTATGTCTTCGGTAAAATTTGTCCCATCAAAACTTAGAATAATACTCAGTTGAGTTGATGATATATAATTTATTGTTGAGATGCTTAATCCTTGCGGGACATTATTTAAAATAAAATTAGAAATTTCGAATGTATTATCAAACCATGTATCATTAAAAAGATGAATATCAATAACAGCATTATTAAGGTTTTGCTCTTGAAGAGGTTCCTGTGGGGTAGCCACTATATATGGCGATAAAGTTTGTACCAGATAAGAATAATTTGCCCCCGAGTTATTATTACCTCTTAGTGTAGCAAAATCGGGATATTGAGATACAAAACTTAATGGCATTGTAGTTGAAAGCACATAATACTCAACGTTTGTTCCTGCAGGAAATGCCGGTATGTTTGCAGTATAATTTATGCCGCTTCCCGAACATAAAACAATTTCTGATGAGGTCCATGAGTTTATGGTATATCTCACATAGATAAATTCCTGAGGAGATAATGATGATGATGTAGTAACACTAACTTCAACGGGATTTGTTCCCGCTGTGGAATGATTATCAGAAACGGTTAAAATTTCAACCGGAGCATTATCTGTTTCCATTATTATAAACTTACGGTTCCACCAGTGAGATTCTCCTTCTATTCTGAAAGTATAATATTTATTTGCTTCAAAAGTTTGTACAAAATCCGAAGGCGAATCTCCTGAATTGCTTCCTCGCATTTGACCAAAATTACTGTTAACTATAGGTTGGAACGATTCTGTGCCGTATCCCCATTGCAAAGACCAATCTCCAAATTGGTCTAATTTAAAACCGCAATCAGTTAATTCAATTGTAGTATTAAACTGCGTTTGATAATAACCGTAGGATTGAATCATTTGATTTGATAAACCCCATGTGTTAAAACACCCTCTTAAATACTGAGCATTGATAACAGAAAAATTTGCTGTAACAAATACGATGATAGCAATTAAATAAAATTTCTTCATAATACACCAATTTTTTTATTTTACAATAATACAATTTTTTTGAATAAATTGGAATAAAATTTAAAAAAGAATTTAGTTTTTCGAAGAAGCAATATCTAATACTGAAGAATAAGAAATCAATTTTTCTTGACTTAAAGCAACCGGAAAAGCATCCGGAAAATCTTCTACTGCCAACCGCAGAAAATAATTTGTATGAGTGGGATCGTCATGAGGAAAAATTAAATATTTATAATATTTACCATCAAAATATTCAATAGCATCAGTATAATTTTTAAGTTCAAAGCTACGATCTTGTATTGGTTTTATTGCAGAACGAATTTGAATATAAAATTTAATCTGACCATCCTGTATGTAACTTTGTTTATTACTGTTTTCAGAATTTTTTTTATCTTTTTGTTCTTTTTCTATATTATTTTGAGTTTTACGTTCATTTTTTCGTTCCTGTCTTTCAATCGCTCTCCGGTCTGAAGGTCTTAACTGGTTTTCGTCAGTGATATTTACAGTACGACCAATATTTAACAATGAAAAATTGACATACTTTTTAGGATTATATTGGATGTCGAAGAGTAATTTTCTTAAGTTCTCAGCGGATTGTTCAAGTTCGTTTGCAAGTTTATCATTCTGAACTAATTGACCAATTGATCCTTCGCCGGCATTTATTTTATCCATTAGTGCATTGAAATTCGTAAGTGCTGCATTAGCTTCAATAACAGTTTTTGAAATTTCGAGAGCTGCCAAAGTATCAGAGAAACTTGAAAGATTATCGAAAATATTGTTAAGATGTTCGGCATTATCACTAAGAGTGCGTGTAAGATATTCAACATTTGATATGATTTTCGCAAGGCTACCTGATTGCGAACTTAACCAGCCGTCAACAGTGCTAGCGGAACTTTCGATATAAAAAAGCGTTGATTTTATGCTTGCAAAACTTTTTTCGAGATTGGCTCTGGTATTTTCGTTGAAAATATATCTTATAACAGTAATCGCACGAGTTAGTTCTTCCATTAACTCTTCTGCTTGTCTTTTTATAGGCAACATTTGATAGCTTACCTGATCTTTAAGGCTTTGTTCAACTTCTCCAATTAAAATGTCTCCCGGATTATGATAGGTTTTCCTTTTGCTGAAAATTAATTCAATTCCTTTGGTTCCCATTAAATCCATACTATAAATACGAGCAATTGTGGAATCAGGAAGTAAAAAATCATTCGAAATATCAATTTTCACAAGCAATTGATAGTTTTTTTCGGGTAAGAAAGATATTTCCGTAACTTGACCTACTTTATATCCATTAACGGTAACAACACTTGATTCATTTAAGCCCTCAATTCTATCGTAGTAAATAAAATATGAATTTGTTTTTTTTAGCAGGTTCGAGCCTTTAAGAAAATAAAAACCGAAATATGTTACAGCTACTATTGCCAATCCAATAAAGCCGTAAAAAACATATTTCTTACTTGTTAACGCCATTTTTATTTTTTATTTCTTTTCTTGCTACGTCTAAACTTATTCTTTTTCCATTTTTAAATGCAATAATAAAACTATCGGGAAAGTCGGCTTTGACTTTTTTATGCAACGCAACAATTTTGTCATAATCCGTTTCATTTCCTACAGTATATTTATATATTCCATCATGCAAATATACATCAACATTTTGATATGATTTAAAATTTTGCGGAATTAATTCAATTTTTTTTGAAGAAGTTTTAATTTGAATTTTGAAAACTATCTCATCTGAATTCTTCGTTAAATTTTCCTCAGAAGTTTTGTCTGTAGAAATATTCAACTGTTTATCATTGTTATTTCCTTTTGATGAGTCATTATTTGCCAAATTAGGTTGATTTTTGTGTGCTTCATAAGTTTTTGATTGTTCGGATTGATTGTTTTTGGATGTATTATCCTGTTTATCCACATGCTTCTTATTTTTATTATATTTAAAATCTTCGGTAATGCCATTATCTTCGTATTTATTTTTATAATTAACAAAAGCTTCGAACATTGCTATTGCTAATTCTTCCTGACCTTCGGCAGAATTTAGATATTTTTCTTCTTCGGGATTTGAGATAAATCCAAGCTCTACCAGCACTGCCGGCATTGTTGTACGCCACAACACCAGAAAGCCAGCTTGTTTAACCCCTCTGTCAAATCGTTTTAAAGATTTTGTGAATTTATCCTGTAAACTCTGTGCAAAAAGCAATGATTGACTTAAATTTGCATTTTGATATAAACTGAAGATAATATGAGTTTCCGGATCATTCGGATCATAACCTTCATATTTTTCGAGGTAATTATCTTCTTTCAAGATAACTGAATTTTCGAGTTTTGCAACCTGCATGTTAGCACCTGATTTATCAGGCCCCATAACAAAAGTTTCAGCTCCGAAGGGTTGGCTGCTGGTTGAAGCATTAACATGCACACATACGAAAAGGTCTGCATTATTTTTATTTGCTATGTCAGCTCTTTTATATAATTCTAAAAATCTGTCGTCCTTTCGAGTGTAAATAACTTTAATATTAGGATAATTTCTTTCGATTAGTTCTCCAAATTTTAAAGACACTGCTAAAGTTATATCTTTTTCTTTTGAAAATTTACCAACTGCACCAGGGTCAGAACCGCCGTGCCCGGGGTCAATTACCACAGTCCGAATTTTCATCTTTCCATCGCCTTGGGAAAATACTAGAGTAGAAATGTAATTAGTTAGTGTCATTAGAAGTATGAAAACATATATTTTTTTAGCTTTAATCATATCGCATTATTTTTATGTGAACCTTTTTTTTTACTTTTGACAAAAATTTTTCATTGAACAAATTTAGAAATTTTAAATATTATTTTTTATTAAAATTTCCCGTGTTATTAACATGGTTTTGTGTATTTTATTTTCCAAGCAAAGCAATTTGCAATATTCATACCATATATTTTCTGGATTTAAGTGTATTTAAAAATTACATTTTTCCATTGGATGATACAATAAATACAAATCCCTATACGGATACAATAAGACTAAATATTGCAGACACTTTACCTATACCAACCGAAAAGAAAAAGGATAACAACACACAAAAAATGAATTTGGATTATCCGGTTTATTACAATGCAACAGATTCAATAATTATTGATTTTGCAAATCAAAAAGCATATTTGTATGGCAAAGCTGTATTAATATATGAAAGTGTTAATTTAACTTCAGAATTTATGAGCCTTGACTTCAACAACAATGAAGTTTATGCTCACGGAATTACTGGAGCTGACGGAAAAATAATTGGAAAACCGGAATTTAAAGACGGTGATGAAACTTTTGTTGCAGACACAATCAGATATAATTTTAAGTCAAAAAAAGGAATAATTAAAAATGTTATCACTGAATTTGAAGGAAGTTTTTTACATGGAGACAAAACAAAACTTCAACCAAATAAGCATGTTCATATTATAGACGGAAAATTCACTACATGTGATTTAGAACATCCTCACTATTACTTTAAAATATCAAAAGCAATAGTTATTCCCGACGATAAAATTGTAAGTGGTCCGGCGTATTTAGTTATTGAAGACATTCCAACTCCACTTGGAATTCCTTTCGGATTTTTCCCAAACAAAAAAGGCGGCACTTCCGGAGTCATTATCCCCGAATTCGGAGACGAAGACAATAGAGGATTTTTCCTCAGAAACGGAGGTTATTATTGGGCTATAAGCGAAAAAGCCGATTTAACAATACTTGGAGATATTTATTCTAAAGGTAGTTGGGGACTAGGTTTTATGTCGAATTACAAAGTAAGGTATAAATATTCGGGGAGGTTAGATTTTAAATATAACAAAAATGTTTTTGGAGTTCGCGATATAAATCAAACAAAAGATGACATGTATGCTTTCAGATGGAAATTTAATCAGGACCCAAAAGCTTGGCCGAATGCAAATTTTACCGCTGACGTAAATATTTCCAGTGCTAAATTCGACAGATATAATTCATATAGTGCAAATAATTACATGTCAACTAACAAACAATCAAGTATATCATTTACAAAATCATTTCCGAACTCACCTTTTAACATGACTTTAGCCTTACGTCAAACTCAAAATAATGCTACTCATAAAATTGATTTAACACTGCCTGATTTTAACCTAAATATGAACAGAATTTATCCTCTAAAACGTAGAGTGCAAGTTGGACAATCAAAATTTTACGAAAAGATCGGAGTCTCATATACAATGAATGCAACCAACAGAATCTCAACCACAGACACAGCATTCTTTGCTCTCGGATTTCAAAATTTCACAAATGGATTTAATCATAGAATTCCGGTAACAACATCTTTAAAATTCCTCAAATATACCACAATTGCTCCAAGTTTCACTTACACAGAAAGATGGTATTTTAAAGCTCTCAATAAATTCTGGGACTACGACCAAAACGATATTATTTATGATTATTATACTAAGTTTTCAAGAGTCTATGATTATAATTTCTCGGTGAATTGGTCAACTCAATTATTTGGTACTTTTAATTATAAAAAAGGTAGAATAAAAGCTATTCGTCATATTGTAAATCCTTCAATAAGTTACAGCTATTTACCGGATTTCGGAAAAGAAAAATATAATTATCATGATTCTTTCTCCAGAATTGTTTATAATGCCAACACGGGACAATACGATACACTAAGCTATATTTATGCAAGATTTGAAGGTTTACCTTATGGAGTTCCTGCCAGAGGGGGAGCAGGATCAATCAATCTTAATCTTGGAAATAATTTAGAAATGAAATTAAGAAATACTAATGATACTATAAATCCCGACAGAAAAGTTAAAATTCTTGAAAGTTTAAATTTTTCTACAAGTTATAATATTTTTGCCGATAGTTTAAATTGGTCGCCTGTAAATGTCAATGGTAGAACAAAGATTAAGTTCCTTGATCTTAACTTTAACGCTACTCTCGACCCCTATATGGTTGTTCCCAATTTAACCGGAACAAGCGGGATTAGAATAAATAGGTTTTTAGTTTCCGAAACCGGACAGCTGTTCAGATTAACAACATCTAATTTAGCTATAGGTTTTTCATTGAATTCTCACAAGGCAGAACAAAAAAATACTCAAACTGAGCAATATTCAGTATTGTACGGATTTCCCGATAACTATGTTGATTTTGATATTCCTTGGAATTTTAGAATAAATTATAATTTAAGGTATGCAAAACCATATTTTGAGTCAAACATAACACAGACATTGAATTTTTCCGGCGATTTTAGTCTCACAAAAAAATGGAAAATATCATTTACATCGGGATATGATTTTGTTAAAAAAACAGCCACTTATACTACTATTGACATTTACAGAGATTTACATTGCTGGGAGGCAAGTTTGCACATGATTCCGTTTGGGCAACACAAAGCATACATGTTTCAGATAAACGTTAAAGCTCAAATGCTAAAAGATTTAAAACTGGCAAAACGCAGAAGCTGGTTTGATAATCTCTAAACAAAAAAGCTGAATGCCGGGCGACATTTCAGCTTTTTAAAAAAAACACATTGGAGGTTAAATGCTGAGGTATTTAGATTTATGAGGTCAAATTTTTATTCTGAATACTTGAAAATTATTTGAATCTATGTAAATATGAAATATATAAGTTCCTTTTTCAAGATTTTTAAAACATATCTTCTGAATTTCATTTATTATTTCACCATTTGAAATTTCATTTCCATTTGAATTAAAAATAGAATAATTCACCGGAGTAAAAAATTCTGTATTGGCAGCTAAAGTAACAACACAAGGACTTTTTCTGTCTATACCAATAGTAAATCTAAGATTGGTGTATGTTATATTTGTAATTTCAAGGATTTCTATTAAATTTGAACCGTAAGTAAAATTTCCTACTTCTGATTCTGAACTTATTGAAAATTCAGAAGTATTTACAACACTTGCGTATAATTTATTTTCCTGAGCAAATCCAATTCTTATCGAAAAAGATATAATGAAAAAAATTAAACTTATCGTTTTCATAACTTTTGTTTTTATTTACTTAATCTAAGTTAAGCATAAAGTTAACTCGAATACAAACAATTGATATATGAGAAAATGACAAATATCTAATTTTAAAAAAAATTAATTTATGTCAAAAATATACAAATATTAAATTTACTTATTTATATCGATGTAGATGGCGTTTTCATATAAAATTGACATAAAAATACTCTTCGTGTTTGAAATAAAAACTTAAAAAAACAAAAATCTTATCCTTATTTTTTAAAAACGAACAAATTTCCAAAATAGTTAAGGTCGGAATCTAGTAAAACCACGAATTTCCCTTCTGTATTTTTATCTGACGTGAATTTATAAATCAATTGCTTTAAATTGTTATCAACAAATACTTCGTAATTTACCGGAATAAGGTTGTTGTCTTTATCAACATAATACAATTGATAGCTGCAATACAAACATCCGTCGAGTTGAACCAAAACAATATAATATGTTTTATAGTCTAAATTTACTTCTTGGCCTACTAATGGCTCAGCAAGCGAAATTTTTCCCTGTGTATGATTTACAAGTGAGTATCCTCTGTCGCTATAGGATTGTAATGTTTTTTGTGTTAATTCTTTAAAAGAAGCTGTTTGAGACAATGCAGCATTGGAAGTAATAATTAACAAAAACAATACTAAAGCAGTTAATTGAAAATTTTTCATATTTGAAATTTTTCACAAATATAAACAAAAATTAAACCAAAAGTCGTTGACGTAGAGCCTCATAAATAATTACACCCACCGAAACTGAAACATTCAGGGAATCATTTATGCCAAGCATCGGAATTTTAATCCTTTCATTGGAATTTTTAATCCAGAAATCAGTAAGACCATTAGCTTCAGTCCCGAATACCAAAGCAGTTCTTCCATGATAATCAACATTAAAATGATAATTTGAATTTTGCAATTCGGCAGCAAATATTTTAAAATTATTTAATTTAAGCCATTCATAAGCTGTATTCGAATCAGTTGAAATTATATTCATGTTAAAAACAGTACCTATGCTACTTCGAATAGAGTTTGGATTATAGATATCAGATTTTGGGTCACATACAATTATATTTCTTAGTCCTGCTCCATCAGCAATACGACAAATAGCACCCAGATTTCCGGGTTTCTCAACTGATTCGAGAACTATTAATAGTTCATTATCAGCGAATTTTAAAGATTGAAAATTTCGTTCAGGGTTTTTTATAACTAGAACTATTCCGCCACTATTTTCGCGATAAGATATTTTTTTAAAAACTTCGGGAGTACATTCATAAACCTGAATTTTATCCAAATCTTGATTTATTTCTTTTTTAACATTTTCAAAATTAGTAATCTCAGCCGAATAAAATATTTTTTCAATACTAAGTCCCGCTTTCAGGGAATTTCTAATTTCGTGAATACCTTCAACTACAGCCATTCCGGTAGCTTTCCTGATTTTGGATTTTTCAAGTAATTGAACAACTTGCTTAATATTATCGTTTTTTGGACTTGTTAAAGATATTATCATAGCAATTATTATTTTTGTAAAAATATAAATAAAAGATGAAAAGTAAACTTACCAATAAAATTTTAACTTTAGAAAGCTGGCAAGATTATGAACTAATTGATTGTGGAAATTTCGAGAAGTTAGAAAGATTTGGAGAAATTATTCTTGCGCGTCCGGAACCACAAGCAATTTGGGATAAATCTTTAAGCGAAAAACAATGGTCCGAAAGATTACATTCCAGATTTTTAATTGATATTCAAAATTCAAATGGAGAAAAAGGTATCTGGAAAAACTTAAAGAAAACTCCGAACAACTGGAGCATTAAATTTACTTACAAAACCATGAATTTAAGATTTATTTTAAAATTCAACACATTTAAACATATTGGTATTTTTCCGGAACAAGCCCCGAATTGGAATTTTATTTTTGACTCCATAAAATCCCAAAATACTGAAGAACCATTGATTTTAAATTTATTTGCATACACAGGAGGAGCTTCGCTTGCTGCTTCAAGTGCCGGTGCTCGGGTATATCATGTTGATTCCGTAAAACAAGTTATTAATCATGCAAATGAAAATGCTGAACTTTCAAAATTAAGTAAGATACATTGGATAGTTGAAGATGCAATAAAGTTTGTTAAAAGGCAGGTTAACAAAGGTGTAAAATACGACGGTATTATTCTTGATCCTCCGGCTTTTGGAAGAGGACCAAATGGAGAAAAGTGGATTCTCGAAAAACACTTAAACGAAATTATTAAAGATTGCAGTAAAATATTAAAAGAGGAAAAGTCATTTTTAATTTTAAATTTATACTCCCTCGGATGGTCGCCAATATTAGCTGAAAATTTGATTAAACAAAATTTCTATTTCAACGAATTGGAATTTGGAGAATTGATAATAAATGATTCATTCGATAAAAAATTGCCTTTAGGAATATATGCCAGATTTCTGAGATAATGTTACATTACAGTCTTTTGGATTAAAAACAAAATAAGCAGTGTAGAAACAGAAGAAAACTATTCCATCCTGAATTCCGAACATATCCTCGACATTAAACAACACCAGCATTATTAAAGCCCATAAAAACATTAGCGGATTACTGTGTTTTAACGCTAAAAAGAATAATAAAACAAAAATTGCCACCAAAGATAAAAATCCTGGAAGTCCATGCATAGCAAAAGACCTTACAAATTGATTATGAGGACTTATATATTTTATATAGGCTCCCTGAAAGTCATGATGTTTATAATATCGTGAAAGTGCATAACCAAGTTCTCCGGTTCCTACTCCAATCCAGAAATTTTCCTTTATGATGGATTTTCCGGCCTCAAAAGCTGCTAAGCGTAAGGCTGTTGATTCCTGACTTTTATAATTTATTTCATCTTTATGAGATAATGTAAAAAACATTTTATTGAATCTCATTTTAACATTTGGTAAACTATAAAGAAATGCTGACAATAAAATTACAGTAAATATTATAGGAAGCGCTATTCGCAAAGGTATTATCCTTTTTATAACCGTATAACCAAAAATCAGTGCCATACATAAAAAATACAGAAGTATGGTTGCTTTGCTTGATAGTTGAAACAAGAATACAGAACAAACAACAAAAAGAATAACTTTTACACCGTTATATTTTCTTTTTGTAAGTAAGAGAGGTGTTTTCTCAAAAAGTGCCAATACAATTATCATTATCGCAATTATTACGTGGTATGAAAGATGATGCGGACCTTTAATAACTTCGCTGAATCTCGAATAATAAAGTATTCCAAAATCTTTGGTACTAATATATTTAGGTATTGCTATACTTAGACATATAAAATAGGAGAATAAAACACCCAAAATTAAAGCTGTGTTAATTAACTCAATTTTATTTTTTATTGAATTTGTACTGTAAGATATAAATATGAAAGGGAAAACTAACAAAGATGATACTATTTCAATTTGTTGGAATCCAGCTTTTATATGTTTGGCCGGGGTATAGATCATACCTATCCAATACAAAATGTAAGGAAAAACTAAAATCCAGAATTTGTAATTTTTAAAATTTGATAGAAATAACGAATAATTCTCTTTTTTTAATAAAGCTATTAAAACCAAAAATCCTATGGATATTGAACTGAGTTTTATATGTATAGGGATGACGAATACCGTAAAACACAGCATGAAAAGCTCTATGGAATCAAGAATTTTTTTCATTCTACAAATTTAAATAATATTCAGAACATAAAAAAGTTATATTTTAAATTTAATTCCACTCATAAACGTTACACCCGGAACCGGAACATTTGGAATATCGTAGAATTTTTTATTTAAAATGTTTTCAACACTTAAAAATATAGAAATATTTTTAAATTGAGCTGTTATTCTGTAATTCAGAAGATATACAAAATCAAATTCAACAGCATTAGGTAAATAAACATTTTGTTCAAAATTAAAAGGTAGATATTCTCCGTTTCTTTTATAAATGTTAAAATCCAAAGAACCTGAAACAAATTTAAATAAATCGTGATTTACATTTAGTACAAACTTATGCTTAAGATGGTCTATTGCATATTTTGATTCAAAACTGCTTTGTAGCTTTGTTTGATAAATATAAGAATAAATAATATTAACTTTATTGATAAAAAAAAAAGTCTTTAAAATCATTTAAAGATAAAAATACTTCTACGCCTGATGTATTAACTTTTGTAAGATTTTGAGCTATCCATTTTTGTTCGGGATTTTCTCTTACCCATGAAATAATGTTATTTCCATATCTTTGGTATAAATTGATATTCAAATAAGATTTTTTGTAAAGAAAATATTTTATTCCGCCTTCAAAGTTAAAAGCAAATTCGGGTAATAAATCGGGATTTCCTTGATTTGCAGGGTCGGAATAATATAATTCTGTGTATGTAGGTACTCTCATAGATTTATTAAATCCGGCTTTTATTAAAAATTTTTCTGTAACATAGTAACCTGCATCAATACCGTAATAATTATTGATTCCGTACTTCTAATTATATAAGCTCATTATTCCAAGATTTACCAATGTTTTTTTGGTATAATAACCATGTTCTGCAAATACACTAAAATTATTTCTATAATCGAATTTATCAAAAACTCCGAATTTAATTTCCTGAAGGTCAAGACCTAAAACATTGGAATATATACTCTCATGTCTGAATTCTGCACCGAAAGAAGTCTTTCCAAATCTGGAATCTTTTTCAACATTAAATCCGCTGCCGGCAACAGAACTAAAATGGCGATTATGTCTATGATACCAGGTAACTGTATCACCTATTAATTTATTAATCCATTTGCCATCTTCCAAAAGGTAAAAATTTTCTCCTTCTCTGAATAATTGAAACTCATCCGTTAAAAATCTGTAATAAATTTTATAATCCCATTTTAAATTTTCTCTGGAATTCATAAGTTTTACAGCAGCTATCCCGGTTTTTATTTTTTCGTACTGATATTTAAATTTTGGAGAATAAAAACTATAAGCTCCAAAATTTTTATCTGTGTATCCAAGTATTGTTTTAATATGAGATTTATTTAAAGGAAAAAAGTTTTCATAATAAAAATTCATTCTGTTAAAATCAGTATTTTCAATAAATCCATCAGATTTTGAATAGCTAAAACTAAAACTCTGACTGAAATTTTTAATTACATTTGAGATTTTTAAGCCCGAATTTAAAGTATTGAAGCTACCGTATTGAAGATCTAACAACACTTCATTTTTTTCCGGTTTTGCTGTAATAAAGTTTACAGCTCCTGTCATAGCATTTGTTCCCAGAGTTCGAGTAAATGGCCCATAAATTACTTCTATTTTCTGTAGGTTTAAGAGCTCTATTGGTATATTTAAACTATGATGACCGGTTTGAGGATCACTCAAATTAATTCCATTAAGTAAAACCAATGATTGATCAAAACTACCTCCTCTTATGCTTAAATCAGACTGCACAAAGGCAAAAGATCTCTGCCTGATATCTATTCCTGTTGAAGATTTTAATAAATCATTATAACCCGAATTTGAAATTGTATTATTTTGAAAATCAATAATCTGTAAAGGTCTTAAAATTTGTTTTTCATTTAAACTTAGCCTGGATGATTCTATCAAAACTTCATCCAGAAAAACAGTATCTTTACTAATCTCTTGACTATACAAAAAATAGCTAAATAAAATCGGAATAATAAAAACTATTTTTTTCATAATTATCATTTTAAATTTCTACGCAAAGTTCAATATTTTTAATGTTAATAAATTGGTTTTTCAAAATATTTTTTTAAATAATTAATTATTAATTTTACGCCCTCAAAATTTTTATTTTCAGATGCGTTATTATATAATTTCAATATTTTTAGTTTTAACCTTTTATAATATTCTTGCTCAAGAAACATCAGAAAAGAAATTTAAATCAGTTTATAAACTTAACGAATTATCCGTTGTTGCAAATTCGAGTATTTATAACTTCTATTCAAAATATTCAACTCATTTTTATCAAATTGCTGAAATCTCACCACTCAACAGTCAGAATTCAGATTCATCTATGATGCACGACAATATTTTTAACATATCAATAGGTTGTAACTTTAACAAACAATTATTCAACAGCAAATCTTCACTTTTTGGAAACATTAACATAAATATGTTATTTGCAACCGGTGGAAAGATAAAACTTATATACCAAAACATCTATAATTCATATACAGATTCAATAATGTTTGAAGAATACACAATTAAAAACGTTGACACTACTATAGTTAATAAATTTGAATATACTTATAAATCTAGTGACATCGGTATTGACATTCAATATAAAATAGGGACTGATCCCAAAAATATCCTAACTTTCAACACCGGAATTGGTTTTTCGTTTTTATTCCCTTTTAACTCCAAAGTTATTTTTCAAGAATCTCAATCAATTAGCATCAGATATATTAATCAATACAACAAAAATCAGTACTTTCAAACTCTAAACACGAACAATAATGAATTACTACATACTAATCAAGTTTTTATGAAACTATATTTACCTGTAATACTAAGCTATAAAATAGATAATAAAAATAAATATTCTCTAAGCACATACATTAACGGAGGTCTTGACATTCAACATCCAATCAAAGGTGAATATTTTGCCTATCCTTTTTTCAGCATTGGTATAGGAATGAATATTAAGTTATAAAAACTAGTATTCTCGCAAGTTCCATTAAATTTTTTAAATAATAATGTTTAGTACGGAATTTCTGATCCTGCTAAAGAATAATTAAAAGAAGTTTTCCATTTTCGTTTTGTGGGTAATATATAGTCTTTCACTGTATGATTTATTATGAAGGTTTTGTAAAAATTTTCCATTAAAGTAAAAACGGACCAGACATATCTCAAATTCAAACTTAACTTTCCAATTGGATTAAAATTGTAGATTTGTCTGTAACAGAAATAATTTGAATACATTTGAAGATATTTAGTAGCAACTCCCTTCATGTTTATTCCTATCCAAATTTTTATTCCTAAATGATTTTTCCTGATTTTTTCAGTTTTTTGTTCAAATTTGGTATCATTACTTATCATTCCTGGCTGTATAAATTCTATGGTTTTACTTCCAATTGTTTTTTGATAAGAATCGTTCTTTCCAAGATAAATAAATTTATTTACATTTTTAAGCTTTGGTCCTAAAATTCTTTTAATGTGCTTATCATTTAGAGGTCCAACTGTCGCAAGTTTATTATCAATAAATTTTCCATCCGACACCGATATTATTTGAGAAAAATTATTTAAATCCAAACAAGAGGTAAAATTGCTCTGATACGATTCATCACGTATTCCTTTCCTTCCTTTCTGACTAAAAGTGATACAAAATTCATTGCAAATAATTTTTTTATTAAATGTTTTATTTATCTTCGGTACAGAATTAAGCAGTTTGTGACGCCAATCAAATGCAGTGAGATTAGCAATATCAAGCCTTTTGCAGACTTCTTTCAAAGTAAGAATACCTTCATCCCTTACAATTTCAGCAAAATCTAAAAACAAATCTTTTTTATGTAAATAATGAATTGATGTCCCCGTACTTGGTATAAATGTTCTCTTACAAGAACAACAGCGATATCTGGTTGTAAATTTATATTTTCCGTGTACATAAAACTTTTTGCTTCTACAGTAAGGACAAGCATTTACAATTAAAGTTTGTGTATAGATTTTAAGAAGTTTCTTACTTGGTTTGTTTGTGGATTTTTCAAAAGTTTTTTTCATAAATAAAAATTTTGGTAAAAATAAAAAAATTCCACATAAATTTGAATTATATAAATATGATAGTCCTTAAAAAAATCAAATTATTCCCGAAAAAAAAATTGTCGGTATAACCAAACCGAACTGCAATGTATTAACAAATTTTGTCTGAAAGAAATAAAAAAAAGAGTTTCAGTAAAATTCCTGAAACTCTTGGCTTGGTCGGGGTGGCAGGATTCGAACCTGCGACCCCCTGCTCCCAAAGCAGGTGCGCTAACCGGACTGCGCTACACCCCGTTCTTTGTTTTTTGGACTACAAAAGTAATGTTTTTTTATTATAATAAAAATTTTTTTTTACTTTTTTTTTTAAATACACATGTCATTATGTCCTTTTAAAACCTCTTTTTAATGTCAAAATGTCTATTTTATCTAAAAAGTATCAAATTTGAAAGTAAATTTTTAAAAATAATTAATAGAAAGGAGAAAAAGTATGAATTTAAATGATTATACAGTAAAAGCACAAAATTTAGTTGAAAATTCTGTTTATAAAGCTAAAGATTTTGGTAATCAAGCTATTGAAACAGGGCATTTATTGCTATCAATGCTTGATGATAATGAAAATATTATTCATTCAATCATTTCTAAATCAGAAATAAATAAAAATAACCTTGAAGCAGCTGCAAAAAGTATTGTAGCCAGTTATCCTAAAGTCGAAGGCGGCGAGCCTTACATTTCAAATAATTTACAAACAGTTTTTCAAACGGCAATAAAACATAAAAATTCACTTGGTGATAAGTATATCTCTGCAGAACATTTGCTACTGTCACTGACAGAATCAAAGGATATTGTAGGGCAAATGCTTCGAGATGCAGGTCTGAAAACTGATATTGTTTTAAAAGCTATTCAAACTATTCGTAAAGGTAGTACAATCAATTCCCAGGCCGGAGACGAAGTTTTTGATGCTCTAAACAGATATGCTATAAATTTGAATCAGATGGCTCAAAATGGGAAACTCGATCCGGTAATTGGAAGAGATGAAGAAATTCGTAGAGTGCTTCAGATTTTATCTCGAAGAACAAAAAACAATCCCATTTTAATTGGAGAACCCGGAGTTGGAAAAACAGCAATAGCCGAAGGAATTGCTCATAGAATTATTAAAGGGGATGTTCCGGAAATGCTAAAGACCAAACAAATTTTTTCACTTGATATGGGATTATTAATTGCCGGAGCAAAATACCAGGGAGAATTCGAAGAAAGGCTCAAAGCAGTGGTTAAAGAAGTAATTGCATCAGACGGAGAGATTATTCTTTTCATTGATGAAATTCACACTCTGGTTGGAGCAGGAAAAACTCAAGGTGCTATGGATGCTGCTAATATTTTGAAACCAGCTTTGGCTCGTGGTGAATTACGTGCTATTGGAGCTACAACCCTAAACGAATATCAGAAATATTTCGAAAAAGATAAAGCTCTTGAGAGAAGATTCCAACCAGTTATGATTGATGAGCCTGACACTTTAAGTGCAATTTCGATTCTTAGAGGACTAAAAGAAAGGTACGAAACTCATCACAAAGTAAGAATTCTTGACGAAGCTATTGTTGCAGCGGTAGAACTTTCAAACAGATATATCACAGACAGATTTTTGCCGGATAAAGCTATTGACCTTATTGATGAAGCCGCTTCAAAACTAAGATTAGAAATGAATTCTGTACCGGAAGAAATTGATGTATTGAACAGAAAAATTCAACAGTTTGAAATTGAAAAAGAAGCATTAAAACTTGAAAAAAATCAAACAAAAATTGATGAAATTCAAAAACAACTTTCGGAGTTGAATGAACAAAGAAATGCTCTATTTGCAAAATGGAAAGAGGAAAAATCAATTATTGAAAAAATTCAAAAAGAAAAACAGAACATCGAAAACTATAAACTTCTTGCAGATCAAGCAGAAAGAAACGGAGATTACGGAAAAGTTGCAGAATATAGATACGGGAAAATTTCTCAAAGCGAAAGAATTATTGAAGAACTAAAAAATCAATTAAAACAAATTCAGGGTGAACATCCTTTGGTAAACGAAGTTGTAAATGCTGAAGATATTGCTGAAATTATTAGTAAATGGACTGGCATTCCACTTAATAAGATGCTGACAAGTGAGCGTGAAAAACTCTTAAATCTCGAAGAAGAATTACACAAACGCGTTATTGGTCAAGATCACGCTATACAAGCTGTTGCGGACGCAGTAAGAAGATCCAGAGCAGGATTACAGGATGAATCCAAACCGATAGGTTCGTTTATTTTCATTGGTTCTACTGGAGTTGGAAAAACCGAACTAGCAAAAGCTTTAGCAGAATTTTTATTCGATGACGAAAACATGATGACCAGAATTGACATGAGCGAATACCAGGAAAAACATTCGGTTTCAAGACTAGTCGGGGCACCTCCTGGATATGTAGGATATGATGAAGGAGGTCAATTAACTGAAGCTGTCAGAAGAAAACCTTATTCAGTTATCTTGTTGGACGAAATTGAAAAAGCTCATCCTGATGTTTTCAATATTCTGTTACAAGTACTGGATGATGGTCGTTTAACTGATAATAAAGGTCGTACTGCAAATTTTAAAAATACTATTATTATAATGACTTCAAACATTGGGGCACATATTATTTTGGATCAAATTAACTCAAATAATTATGATCCCGAACGCACAAAAGAACAAATTTTACAGTTGATGAAATCGCAGATACGTCCTGAATTTCTAAACAGAATTGACGAAATTGTTATGTTCAATCCACTAACTGAAAATGAAATCAAAAAAATTGTAAATCTGCAATTATCTAAACTCAAAAGTAAAATTGAAAAAGCAGGTTACAATCTTAATTACGATCAAAGCGTAGTGGATTTAATAACTAAAACTGCTTACGATCCACTATTTGGAGCAAGACCAATTAAACGTTTCATTCAAAAAGAAATTGAAAATAAGATTGCTAAAATAATTATTTCCGAACCTGACAAATCTAAAAAAGATATCATTGTTAACCTAGAAAATATCGATTATATCTTTGTAAAACTTACCTAAAGAACAATAAACAATATATATTTTAAAACGCAGCACAAAATGCTGCGTTTTTTATTCAAAATATCTTATATTTGTGTTCATTAAGTAAAAAGTTATGATAAAAGGAAAAAGTATTGCAGTTGTTGTACCTACATACAATGAAGAAAATCAGATAGGTTTTGTTATTGAATCAATGCCTGAGTTCGTTGACAGAATTATTATCGTTAATGATGCTTCAAAAGACTATACTGCTAATGTTGTTAAAAAATTCTGGAATACTGATTTTAACAAAACGAAACTTTTTTTTGAAGATATTAAATCAAAAAAAATTGAAGGAAAATTTAAACAAGCTGAAAAGGTTATTCAAAAATTAATGATTGAAGAATTAGAAAAATTCACTCCACATTTTATAGAAAATATTGATTACACAAAGGACAGAATAATTTTAATTTCACATAAGATTAACTCAGGAGTTGGGGCAGCAATAGCTACCGGTTATAAGTGGGCTAAAGATCACGGAATTGATTGTACTGCAGTAATGGCAGGTGATGGACAGATGGATCCGGAAGAATTATACAGTATTTGTTTACCGGTTATAAATGAGAATATAGATTATGTGAAAGGCAATAGGTTAATACATCAAAGTGCATTTTATTTAATACCGAGAGAAAGATTTTTAGGGAACTCAATTTTATCAATGCTTACAAAAATTGCTTCAGGTTATTGGTATGTTTCAGATACTCAAACAGGTTACACAGCTATAAGTAAAAAAGCTATAAATTCTATTAAACTTTACTACATTTACAAAAAATACGGTGTACCTAACGACATTCTAGTTAAATTAAACATCGCGATGTGTACTCTTAAAGAAGTCGAAATTAAGCCGGTATATAATGTAGGTGAAAAATCTAAAATGAAAATTCGAAAAATTGTTTTTCCCGTTTCATGGCTTTTATTAAAATCTTTTTTTAAACGAATCTTTATGAGATACTTCATAAAAGATTTTCACCCATTGTTTGTTTTATACATACTTTCATTTATACTTTTTGCAGTTTCTGTTCCATACGGAATAAAAATTTTTAAATATGCTTTTATTTATAAGATTGATGCAAATCCGGTTACAGTATTGGCATTTATGTTTTTATTTATCAGTGCTTTTCAATCTTTACTGTTTGCAATGTGGATGGATATTCAGGACAATAGAAGATTTTATAAAATATGATTTAGTTCTTTAATTTCTGTTGAGCAATGAGTAGATTATTTTTTGCCAATTCATAATCTGGTTTTATTTTTAATGCATGATTGCAAGCTTCAATTGCTTTTTCATATTCTTCTAGTTTTATGTAGGCACTACAAATATTATTATATGCTTCTGCATAATCAGGTCTAATTTTCAAAGCTTTGTAACAAGCATCAATTGATTTTTCATACTTTAAATTATAATAATACAACAAACTAAGGTTAAGATACCCCTCAGCAGTAGGATTATTTTTTAATTGCTTTTCTAAATTTTCTATTCTTTTTTGATTAGATTTTAATTGTTCGACAAATTTTAAATTGTTTTTTGCTCGTTCAAAATCAGGATTATATTGTAAAGCAAGTTTACCTGCCTCAATAGCACCATCATAATCTCCAATCATGATTAATGCACTACAAAGATTATTATATGATATTGAATTTTTTGGATCTAATTTTAAAGCTTTTCTGCAAGCATCGGCACTTTCAAAATACATTTTGCGATTATAATAAATTAAACTCAGATTAATATAATTTTCAACTCCTGGATCTTTGGATATCATTTCCAAAGCAGCTTCAAGTTCATCAAAGATTTGCCCACTGTCTATTATATTTTTGTAATAAATTGCGGTTTGATCATTTGGAAAAAATTTTAAAGTTTCATTTACTATTTTTTGCAAATGATCTATATCTTTTTTTATTGTGTAAATTTCCATTAATAAATATCTTGCTGGAAGATACAATTTATTTACTGTCAGAGCATTTAAACTTTGCTGAATAGCCTCATCATATCTTTCATGTGATTTCAAAAACCTAGAATAATAATAATACGGGGCAGTATGTTGAACATATTTTAGAGTTTTTTGAAAATAAAATTCTGCTTCTTGAGGAAATCCCATGGCATCTTTTAAAATACCCATATTAATATTCAAATACAAATAGTCCGGATCTATTTTATACGCTCTTTCATAATATTCTAAAGCTAAATCAAGATTTCCTTTTTGCATTTGTGACAAACCATAATTCATCAAACCCCTTACATGATTTGGATTTTTTTTAACAACATCATACCACAAGCTCTCATCTGATGACCAAACTTTATTACGTTGAATCGTTGCAAAAGAATTAATACCTATTAACAATGTAAGAGAAATTATAAAAATTTTTGAATAATATCTATTTTCAAGTAAATTCCATTTTTGTAACAACAAATATAAACTCCATCCTGCAGCAAAAACAAGACCTACAAAAGGAAAAAACATTCGATGATCATTGGTTATTTGTGTTAAAGTGATAAAACTACTTGTAGGCAATAAACTAATAAAAAACCAGGCTAGTCCGAAAGAAATTGGACGAGTTTTTGAATTGTTGGATAATTTAACAATTAACCAGACTACGGTAAAAATAAAAATTATTCCTACAATAAATCTTTCATCTCTTACACTCGTTAGAGGAAGCCACCCCGGATCAGCAGATAAATTTATTGGCATTACAAATGCGATAAAGTATCTTAAATAAACCCAGGGTTGAGAAATCAAATATTCATAACTACTAATTCCTACTACTGCTTCTTTTTTTTGCATACTAAAGACAAAATAGCCTAACAGCATGCATATGAACATAGAAGGAATTGTTTTTTTTAATGTAAAATACAGCATTCTTTTGCCATTATTTTTTAACAAATCCCCAATTCCTAATTTCAACTCGAAAAATAGAATATATAAAAACAAAAGAGCCACGAAAACAACAGCAGTTTGCTTTGTCAACATCCCCAATATTACGGGAAAAAGATATATTCCAAATTTTCTGATTTTTGGAAATTTTGCGTAAATATACAATCCCAATATAACAAAAAAAGTTGAAATAGAATCTCCTTTTGCAATTATATAGTTGACTGTTTCAGCATTTGCGGGATGTATTCCATAGATTAAGACCATTATAAAAACAAGGTAATACTTACTTTTCTCCTGATTTTTAAAATTTTCATTTAATAAATGATCATAAAAAAAGAACATTATTAAAAGTTGAATTAAGAAAAAAATGAATGTACTTAATTGAAAATAAAAAGGATTTAATCCTTTTGCAAAATAATGATCCAACGCTATAATTAAAGTCAAAACCGGTCGATATCCCTGATTAGTAGGCATGGTACTGAATGTTTCAACATTTGTAAAATAGCTGCCTGCATATTTTAGATCCTTAATAAATGGGTTTTCAACAATGGTATGATAATCATCAAAATGAAACGAATTTTGAAAATGGTTCAAATAAACTAATGTTACAACCAGCATTATTGTTCCCAAAAAGAAATAATTTCTATATTTTAACATTTGTTAATATTTTTTAACAAAATTAAAAAATTTTTGTTATATTTGTTAAATAATGTTGAGGTAAATTTTATTATAATGAAAAAGATTAATTCATTTTGGATAATTGTCCTGCTTGGAACATTATGCACAAGCCTGTTTTCTCAAAACAACGTAGGAATTTCAGATGTTCCGATTATCCCACATCAATCTAGTGTTTTGGAAATTTATTCTAATTCAAAAGGCTTACTAATTCCAAGATTAACAACAGCACAAAGATTAGCAATAGTTAATCCTGCTGATGGTCTGATGGTATTTGATACAGATTTATCTTGTTTTTTTTATAGAGCAAATATCTCACAATGGTTATCACTTTGCGATTTTCCCGGTCCACAAGGACCTACAGGACCACAGGGACTCCAAGGACCTACCGGACCCACTGGACCACAAGGACCTGCAGGACCAGTTGGATGTGGTAACACCAATTATGTAATAAAATCTAATGGTACAAGTGCAACTTGTACCTCAGCTCCTATTTTTGATAATGCAGGACTAGTTGGTATCGGAACAACATCTCCAAATTATAAATTACACATACATCAAGATGGTACAAATTTTGGACAGCCGGGAATTCAACTCACAAATTCTATTACCGGAACCGGAGTAAACGATGGTGCAAGACTTGCTAATGAAGGACTTAATTTTTGGGTTGATAATCGCTCAAATGGCAGTCTATGCTTTGCAACGAATACTTTTGAAAGAGCTAGATTCTTACCCGATGGAAAATTTGGGATCAATATTGCTGCTCCTGTTAATCAGGTGGATATAAACGGTAATCTTGCAGTTGGTCTTTACACTGGAAATTATACAGCTCCCGCAAATGGAATGATTGTCAGTGGGAATGTTCGTATTGGAACACCAAATGCAGCTACATTAAGTCCTGATCAAACTGATGCTTCACACATAACTCTTGATGTAACAGGTGGATTTACAAGAATCGGTAATTTTAATTCAAGTGCTGAAAATACTAATCCCGGGAAAAGCTTTGCATTTGGTGTTGGGGCTCTTGCTGTTGGAATGAATTGGCACAGCGGAACAAGTAATGTTGATTTCTGGAATACTACTGCTAATGGTCAACCAACTGCAAACTTATCTCATCATCGCGGTTTTGATTGGAGAAGATATAATCAATTGGGATTACCTGAACTCTTAATGACTCTCGATGGCAATGGAAATTTAACAATAGCCGGTTCTAACTACAATACTTCAGACAAAAGAATTAAATCTCAGATTATGCCTATGGAAGATGGAATTATCAATAAAATAATCTTACTCCAACCTAAAACGTACTACAGAAACAACCCAGTATTTATTAACAATAAAATCGAAATTATCCAAGATAAAGAATTAAAAATCAAAGATTTTGGCTTTATTGCTCAGGATGTTTATGAAATTTTCCCGGAATTAGTTTACAAACCTGATGATGAAAATCTTGAACTTTGGGCTGTTGATTATTCAAAACTTACAGTATTTTTAACAAAAGCTTTGCAAGAAGAATATATTGAAATTCAGAAACTTAAAAATGAGCTAAAAGTCCTTTTAAAAAGACTGTAAGAACTTGAATACTTAATTAAAAATTAAACTTTAATTTTTAGAAAGATGTTGTTACTTAAAAGGTAATCACGATAAAAATTACATCACCATTTTCCTTTATATATAATAAAGTTTTTAATCTTTAATCAATCTTAATCTGGATGACAAAATTTATAGATTATAAGAATTCTTTCAACTATAATGGTCCCCTTTTTTAGGACAACAAAATTAAAAATTTAACGTATAAA